>SDBU01002137.1_pt1 | contig 26883 bp, 25 predicted proteins | sample 2277071 | NCBI WGS metagenome assembly SDBU01 (sample SAMN10397929, study PRJNA504765) | marine sediment metagenome | isolation source: marine sediment core GS08_GC12, 126 cmbsf | place: Arctic Ocean: Gakkel Ridge, Loki's castle | collected 2008 | reverse complement strand
CTCAGGATCCTACTTACACGGCTGTACGACGGCCCAGTGAGCATGCCAGTACGCCTGGGAATCTCTGGGGAGATGATACTGGGGAAACGATGGACTCCATCTGGAGTGCCTACCAGGCCCCTTATTACAAGAGCATTGGCAACGATGGCTACGAGCCGGGCGGGACCCTTGACCATATAGGAACGGAACACCCGGATTATTCCACACTTTGTCTGGATTGCCACTCCGAAAAAAGCGTAAACGGGCGGAGTGGCATCGATTGGAAGGACGAACTGGCACGTCCAAATGATACATGGACACCTATACATGGTGAATTCCCAAATAACGTTCTGACTAACTTTCATCCAGAGTGGTGGTATGGGGATCTCAAACCGCCATGGTGGGTGCCGCCTGATCCTGACTATAACGCTGACAATTACGTCCTCTCCTGCTTGGACTGCCATGAACCTCATGGCTCATCAAATCCGCATATGTTGAGGACTACGGTGAACGGGGTTTCGGGACTCACGTATGACCGAGATGATAACAGCAGCGTGCAAGCTTGGTGTGAAGCCTGTCATGTCTTGAACACCATTACCCCGGAGCAGGAAGATTTCTGCAGAGTGTGTCACTACATAGGTAGCTCAATAGCGGAAGTTTACGATAATGGGGACCCATTTCATTTCTCTTTTGTTGCTAAACCAAAGTGTATCGACTGTCATACTCATGCCCCAAACATTATGATCGGTCCGCATGGGAACTATGAACCGGATGACGATGCTTGTGCAGGATGCCATCGTGCACCGGTGTAATGAATGGATGCCGTAAGATAATGCTGGTTACCTTTGGGGGGGTCTCACCTCACCAGACTCGTACTCGCTCTATCTTTCGCCGGACCTGTAGAAAGACAAAGACATTGACCGGGAAGATGATGGGGAAATGAACATCATCGTCAACGGTGAGTTTGGTATTGCCGTTTCACATGCCAATGCAGGTCTGGAGGACGATGACAACCTCGACGCTTTGGAAGCGCTCGGGAAGTTGTGATATGGGTCTGTTATCTTTACTTTTCCAAAAGTTGTCATAATGGCAAGGAATCTTGAATTGCCGTCCAGAATACTCAGTTTAAAGATAATGGAAAGCAACCTCAAGCATTCGGTCGCTGTAGGCCTATCCCCGTCACCCTTGCCTGCAATTAGATGGACTCACCCGCTTTCTGCTTGGGCTCCCCCCTGGTAATTTTCCCTATAAGAAATAGGTGTTTTTTCACACAAAATTGGTAATTCTCCCCTAAAGTGTGCCGTCAAGTTTCCGATTAAGTAATCGAAGCCAGCTGCAAATGATTTGGGGCACATACACAATGTCAAAGGAGCGCCCAGATGAGACAAGCAAATATACGGATTTTCAAACTTTACCCATGAATATACTGACGCTCCGATAGTACGTAGTTAATACGTAGTTCTGGTAGGTTTTTTTGCGTAAATTATTCAATGAGACTCAGTGTTAAGATCTTTAATGTGGCTTGCTATCTGAAGAGGAGGTATTTACATGTTGGCTGTAAGGAACGGAAGGAACTGCTTATTGTTGGCCGTATTGTGTTTAGTCTTTGTTATCTTCCCAATCAGCGCCCAAGCCACCGATTATTATGTAAATGCGGGAACTGGTGATAATGGCCATGGTGGGCTTAGCTCGGGCAACGCCTGGAAGACAATCACCTCCGCCTTGTCTCAGGTATCGGGAACAGGACACACCATCAATGTGGCGGCTGGCACGTATGATACGGCTTTGGGGGAAACATTTCCCCTGAACATGAGGAATTTGGTGTCATTACAGGGGGATGGAGCGTCGACCACCATCATAGATGCCGTAGGCGCCAATAAGACGGTGATCCGTGCCGCTTCCATTGCCAGCCCCACCATCTTTGACGGATTTACGATTAAGAACGGTAACAACACCGGTTACTGGGGCGGTGGTTTTTTTTGCACCGGTTCCACGTGGACGGTTTCCAATTGCATCATCACCAACAACCATTCTGCTAATTATGGCGGCGGGATCAGTTGCGAATCGAATGACTTTTCCAAGTTCACCAATTGCACCATCACGTATAACAGCAGTTGGGACGGCGGCGCCGTGCAGTGTTACTATGGCGATCCCACGTTTACGAACTGCATCATCAGTAACAATTCAGCCATCGGTGGCGCCGCGCTTTATCTCTATTCTGGCACCCCAGTACTTATCAACTGTACCATCACTGACAACGCTGCTACCGTGACCGGAGGTGCGATGTATGCTCAGAGTAGCGAGGGGTTCTTTACCAATTGTACCATCGCCGGCAACTCCGCGCCTCAGGGCTCTGCATTTACACTAGTACACAGCGCGAACACAGAGGTGGTAAACAGCATTATCTGGGGGAATACGGGCGCGGCCTACGAGATCGAGAACGGTTCAACGAATGTGCAATTTTACTACCAAATCGCTAAGATCCACTACTCTGATTTTTCAGGTAGCACGAGCCCCCTTGTAACGATAACCTCAGAGCTGAACAACATCAACGACGACCCGTTGTTTGTGGGCAGTGGCGATTATCATCTGTCCGACGGCTCGCCCTGTATTGATGAGGGCATAGACACCGGATATCCCAATATCCCAAGCGATGACATCGATGGCGACAGCCGGCCGCAGGGGCTTGGCTATGACATCGGGTCTGACGAATATGTCGTGGGGGAAGAACCGGAACCTCCTTGTGTGGATATTGATGGAGACGGCTATGGAGTCACCCCGTATTTCGGTATCGCCAACGGCTGTATATACGAGGCGGAGGACTGCGATGATACCTATGATACGATCTATCCCGGAGCTGCGGAGATAACCTGTAACGGCATTGATGAAAACTGCAACGGAATGGCTGATGATGATCCGGTGGACTCGGATGGCGACGGCACTTTCGATTGCATCGATGGATGCCCTGATGATCCCGATAAGACCGCGCCGGGTACTTGTGGCTGTGGCGTGCCTGATTCTGCCACTGACTCGGATGGCGATAGCACGCCTGACTGCATCGATGGATGCCCTAATGATCCGAATAAGACGGAACCAGGGGTCTGCGGTTGTGGTGTGGCCGATACGGACTCAGACAGTGACGAAACACCGGACTGCATTGATGCTTTTCCCAGTGATCCAAACGAGTGGCTTGATACGGACGGAGACGGAACTGGCAACAATGCCGACCTGGATGACGACGACGATGATTTACCCGATGCGTGGGAGCTTTTGTACGGACTCAAGCCATTAGATGCCACCGGGGGCAATGGAAAAGACGGAGATCCTGATAAGGACAGCTTGACGAATTACGAGGAATATTTAGATTCCACTGATCCTAACAATGCACACATTCCGGCCCACCGAGTCACCTCATATGGCGTGGATCGGTCAGACGGGCTCTATTCAGTAGGAGACTGTGCCCACTGCCATGAGACTTTTAACCCATCGACGTGTGGTACGTATCCGCTCATGTTCTTCAGCCCTGTCAACCCTCAGAGCCAAAGCGACAACTTCTGCTTCCAGTGTCATAAAGGCAGTGGCTCGGTCCAGGAAGGTGGTATCGTCAACGCAAGCTTCAGCAAGACCTTCGGCGGAGCAGCCACTGCGGACTTCACCAATGTCTACGATGCGTTTAATGCTCATGCCTTTGGAGGGTCATCCCACGATCTTGCCACGCTTCTGTCTTGGGCGGTCACCAACCATCCCGAGTGGGGGTTTACCTCTACCTCGAATCCATGCACTCTCTGCCATAATCCTCATGTAGACCAAAGAAACCGGTTTTACCCCCAGGATCCCACGTACACGGCCATACGGCGGCCCAGCCAGCATGCCAGCGCGCCCGGGAATAAATGGGGGGATGATGTTGGCGAGAGGATGAACGCCAATTGGAGCGCCTACCAGGCCCCTTATTACCAGGGCGGAAACTACGAGCCGGGTGGGACCACTTCCACGGACGGAAGTAAGCACCCGGATTATGCCACACTTTGTCTGGATTGCCATGCCGAAATAGCGGTAGGGCCGCGTAGCGGCATCGATTGGAAAAATGATACCAACGTGCCACGTCCAGCAAAGACATGGGGCCCCATACATGGCGAATTCGCCTACAACTTTGCTTTGTCGGGGACGACGGACAGTCTGGGGTACCTCAATCCGCCATGGTCTGCCAGTGATTACGTGCTCTCCTGCCTGGACTGCCATGAATCTCATGGCTCGTCAAATGGGTATCTGTTGAGGACAACCGTGAACGCGGTTTCTGGCCTTACCTATGACCGAGATGATAACGAAAGCGTGCAAACCTGGTGTGAAGCCTGTCACACGCTTACCCCTGAGGTGGAGAACCCACTGTATTGCGGTGAGGCAACCCTGTGCCATGGCGAGATGGAGAAGCCGATTCATTTTAACAAAGCACCCTATTGCGTGAACTGTCACAAGCACAACCCAGACACGATATGTACTCTTGTCCACGGGAATTGTCCCTAAATTGTAGCCTCAACCACGGGCTACTGCACACCGGGCGATGTTGGAGCCGGCCCCGGAGAGTATGATGTGACGTTTACGGTCACAGTAAAAAAGAGTGGGGCTGTAAGTCGGCACGGATACGATAGTCCGTCAGGTTAATGTAGTGGAATAAAACAAGACTAACACAGCTTCAATTGTCAAAGTGGCAGAGTCATTAATTTGGCTCTGCCTTTTTGCTTGCATGTCTATATGTAGTATGAAAAAAAAGGGGAACGTACATAAGTTTATAAGATACTGGCCATCGAAAAAGACATCCTGGCTGAGCGGTGCTAAATCGGGCGTTATCCGAAGAGACCGGGGTCACATATAGGCCGTATGGCCCTATGTCATGACGATCAGAAGAAGACAATGCAAATGAATATGTTCAAGAAGCTTCTGTTACTCGATTGCCATGTATGTCCATGGTGGTTAGCATATACTTTCGACAATCGTTTCCGTCGACTGTTTCATGACACTGAAAAGATGCTTGGTCCGTATGTGAAAGAGGGCATGACCGCCATAGATATTGGCTGCGGTATGGGATACCTCACTATAGGCCTGGCCAACCTCGTAGGCGAAAAAGGCTCCGTTATAGCCGTCGATATCCAACAGAATATGCTAAACGTGCTGGGAAGGCGGGCGGAGAAGGCTGGGGTTGCCCATCGCATTCACCTGCATCGATCTGAACCGGACACGATAGGAATAGACAGGGAGGTCGATTTTGCTCTGACCTTCTGGATGGTGCACGAGGTCCCACATAGAAAAGAACTCCTGGAACAGATATTTCTAATACTCATACCCACGGGAAAGTATCTGCTGGTTGAACCCAAAGTGCATGTTTCTCGTGCTCGTTTTGAACAAATCATAGACGACTGCGTGCAAATAGGATTCAAGACATCGGGGAATCTTCAGATTTCCTTGAGCAGAGCGGCCCTATTGGAAAAGCCGCGAAGGATTAGTCTGTGAAACATACAAGAATATTGTTGGTGTGCCTGTCTGTGATGGTGGTATGTCTGTCTAGTCCGCTCACCGCCGAGATCAACCACCGGTGCATCAAATGCCACAGCAAGCGTCCCGGCGCGGTCGCCATGCATGAGGCATTGAAAAACCAGGACTGTTATAACTGCCATATCCGCGGCGAAAAGCTTAGACAAAAGGGCGGTATCCCGAATGAGAAACATGAAGCGTTTTTGAAGCAACGGCTCGCGGATCCTCGCTGTACCCGTTGTCATGGTAAGAAGAAGTCTGAAGTATCCAAAGAAGGTGAAGCCAAACATCCGGTGCAGCTCTCTGGGAGAACTTTCTGCCCGAAGTGCCAAGTCATAGGTGACAAAGACTGGAAAATGTGTCCCAAGTGCGGCGGCCCCCTTATCGACTTAGACAGGATTATGAGGCTCTCGGCAGTTCACCCGGACCAGGCACTCTGCCGCAAGTGCCACTTTATGGAAGGAGAACTGCAAAATAGACACGTTGAAAATGTCGGCGAGAAGTTTGAATCAGAGCAGAACTGTCTGGAATGCCATGAGGGACATAAGGAGTGCTCAGGGTGCCACGAGTAGGCTCGACCGGAGGATTATAAGGAGAGGGAACTATGCGGTAACCCCGCCGCCCCGTCAAGACGGGATCTCCGCCACAATTCCGGCGGACAGGTCCGCTGTGCTCCGACAAGCTGCGGGGTATTCGGGCCAAGGCGAATAAAAAGGAGCTATAGCATGAACACAAAACGATTCGTTATAGCAAGTCTGGTAGTCTTTTTGGGTTTCGAGATTATCGACGCAATTATCCACGCGGGCATCTTGGGTAAAACATATGAGAGCATGAATATTTGGAGACCCGATATGATGTCAAAAATGTGGATATTTCATGTAGGTTCCTTTGTTATGGCCTTCCTGTTCACATTTATATTCATTAAGGGTTACGAAAATAAGGGTATTGCGGAAGGAGCCCGCTATGGCGTGGTCATTGGGCTTTTTGCAAATATTCCTTATGGATTCTTTTCATATGCAATGTATCCACTTCCCTTCTCTTTGTGTATGCAGTGGTTCGTCTATGGCATGATCGAATTTATCATTTGTGGCTTGATTGCAGCGGCAATTTATGAGCCGGTTGAAGCATAACTTGCTACAAGTCATCTCAAAAATGCGTCTGAGTCCCCATGGCGGCGTTGTGGGTCGGCTCAAAATGCTCACATACTACCGTGTATGCTGCGCTTTCTCGCTTGTCCCGCCATAGCTTTCCAAGCGACGGCGGACCGCCACGCGTTTGCTGAGAACCTTTATCTCATAAATATGTCCGAAGTCCCGCCGTCAGGCGGGGCCCTGAACCCTGATCCACTTTTTTGAGATGGCTTGTAGTAACGGGATCCGGGGGATGCTGGGCAGTACACAGGGAGTCAGGTCCAGACCTTTGAAGTAGCCTGTCAGCATTGAAGATTCGATCCCAAAGGCAGATATGACCCTAAGCGACATCCAAACTCGGCTTCGGAAGCTCGGAAACAAGGAAAGAGCCAAAGTCTTGCAGAGATTCTTCAAGACTGGCCCTGGAGAGTATGCGGAAGGTGATGTTTTCTTAGGCATCAGGGTCCCTGAGCTTAGGAAGCTTGCAAAAGAGTATCAGGACATTAACCCCAAGGTGGTGCAGCAGTTACTCAAGTCCTCCCTGCATGAGGAAAGGCTGTTAGCTCTCTTGATACTTGTCCGCTCTTATGCAAGGGGAAACGAATCTCTTAGAGAACGGACCTATAAGCTGTACCTGAAGCATGTCCAATTCATAAACAACTGGGACCTCGTTGATGTGTCAGCTGAACATGTTGTCGGCCATTTCTTGATGGACAGAAGCAAGGCACCCCTTTACAGACTGGCAAAATCAGAGGTTTTATGGCAAAGGCGAATTTCCATCATGTCAACATTTCATTTTATCAAGCGCCATGAATTCGCGGAGACACTCAAGATTGCCAAAATGCTAATATCTGACAAAGAAGACTTGATTCATAAGGCGGTAGGATGGATGCTCCGCGAGGTGGGTAAGCGTGACTTGAAGGCCGAGGAGGGATTCCTTAAACAGCATTATAAGAAGATGCCTCGAACCATGTTACGGTATTCGATCGAAAGATTCCCAGAACCTAAGAGGCAACGCTATTTAAAAGGTAAGATATGACAGCGCACATGAATAAGAAGGCAGATCTTTACGGGCTGTTGCCCAGATCCCTTTTCGCCTTGTCTAAGACGTTTTTTGATAAATCCAAGGCTTGCTCCAGGCGATTTGGCACGTAGTGAAGCTTTGCGCTAAACTCGCCCTGCGGGCTCAGACAGTTCAAATCGCTGATTTTCTGCTTCGCCAAGATTTATTAGCAAAAAACGTCTTGATGACCGCTCAAAGGAATTCGTGTTTGGGCAACAACCTGTTTACTTGTGACACTTGAGGGGCAGGGTAATATCTTTGTGGATGTGAAACAGACAGGACTGGTTCTTGAAGGCGGAGGTCTTCGGGGGGTCTATACTTCCGGAGTCCTCCATTTTTTGATGCACAAAAATCTCAAGTTCCCCTATGTGATCGGTGTTTCGATGGGCGCATGCAATGCTGCGAGCTATATCTCCTGGCAACCCGAGAGAAACAGAATAGTCAATATACAATATGTTAATGATGCTCGATATCTCAGCTATCTTCGTCTTCTTATTCAGGGTGAACTGTTCGGCATGAAGTTTATTTTTGATACTATCCCAAAGTCACTTGTCCCTTTCGACTTCAAGTCCTTTTTTGAAAGCGAGCAGAAATGCTTCACCACTGTTACCGACTGCATGACCGGTGAAGCCATCTATTATGAAAAGAGTGGGCTTGGTGCAGATTACATGAACATACTCCAGGCGTCGAGCAGCTTGCCATACATTGCGAAACCGGTTCATTATAAGGGGCGGATCCTGATGGATGGCGGACTATCTGATGCGATTCCGATTCGCAAAAGTATTAATGATGGAAACGTCAAAAACGTTCTTGTTCTGACCCGTCCGAAAGGCTACCGAAAAAAACGCGCACATTTTTTGGCCCTGGCCCGCTTGCGATATCCTGGATGGAACGGCCTGTATGAATCTCTCAAGAATCGCCATGTTCAATATAATGAAACCATGGTTTATATAGATCAGCTCGAAGAGCAGGGTCAAGTTTTTGTAATACGGCCCCGGCTCCCGCTCAATGCCGGACGCATTGAGCGGAACAAGGAGACGCTCTATGCGACCTATGATCAGGGCTACAAGGATGCTTCCGCAGCTTTCACAAAGCTGACTTCCTATCTGACTTAGAATCAAAATGGCTGACTTGACGATTGCCGCCGGAATTGTATAGAATCCCCAAACCACAAACCGCCTTAATAGAAAACTTCAACAGAGAGTCCCGAGGGACTGTTGAAGGCTCCATACACGGTATTCGCAAAGCATGTGTGGTGCTCTCGTTGTTGTTATGGAAATCGGAGGAGCTTCTCATGGCTGACAAACCAACCTATGAAGAATTGGAACAAAGAGTCAAGGAACTGGAAAAGAAATCTGTGCGCCGGCAAGCTGAGGAGGCGCTGCGCCAGTCTGGGGACAAGTATAAAACACTTATTGAAGGCTCCCTCACTGGAATCTTCATACACCAAGATGGAAAGTACGTGTTCGTCAACGACAGATTTGCAGAAATCCATGGTTATGAACCTGAAGCATTGATCGGAATGGACCCCTTGGAACTAATCGTCCCTGATGAAAGGGACGCCTTCAGGCGAATAGCACAAAAAAGACTGGAGGGAGCAACTGTTGCCCAACAGTATGAAGTCCAGAGAATCAAGAAAGACGGGACCACCATCTGGTGCGAGATGATGGCAACCCGCATCGAATATAAATGGAAGCCCGCTATAATGGGTAATATTATAGACATTACCAAGCGCAAGCAGGCTGAGAAAGCATTACGGGAGACTGGGAAACGGCTGTATGAAGAGGAAAAGAGGATGGAGCTGTTGCAGTTCGCAAACGATGTCGCCCTGAAATTGATGCATGATCTGAGAAACCCCCTGGTTACTATTGGAGGGTTTTCAAAACGCCTCTCCGCCAACAAGTATCCCGAAGATAAAGTGGAACAATATACAAAGATCATCTTTGAAGAATCCGTGAAGCTTGACAATGTGCTAAAGAAGGTTTTGTCTCATCTGAAATCCGCTGCTGAACAAGTATAGAGGATGGTAATAGAGAATTACTAAAAGCCAGAAGGGAGCTAACAATGGATGCTATTGAGTGCATCAAGACAAGAATGAGTATACGCAAATTCAAGCCCGAGCCTGTTCCAAAGGAAGTGCTCCTGGAGGTAATCAACACAGCCAAATGGAGCCCTTCATATAAGAACACTCAGCCGTGGGAAGCAGTAATCGTTTCAGGTGAGAAAAAAGATGAGGTATCAAGAATGCTGATCGGACTTCTGGAAAATGGCGCAGAGCCATGTCCTGATCTGCCGGCGCCGGAATCATGGCCGGCACCAGAGGCCGCAAGAATCGATCATCTTTTCAAAAAGCGCTCTGAAGCCACCGGCATCGACATGAATGATCCTGAAATTCTGATCAAAGGAAAGAAAGCGAATTTCAGTTTCTATGGCGCACCGCATGCCATCTACCTGTTTCAGGATGCCTCTTTGACCCTGTGGTCCCTGTTTGACCTGGGATTGTTCGCCCAGAGTTTGATGCTTGCCGCACATGCTCATGGCCTCGGCACTGTCCCCCAGGCGTTTGTAACCGATTATGCTCAGGACGTAAAAAAACTCCTTTCCATTCCTGAAACGAACCGCCTCGTTCTTGGCATATCAATTGGGTATCCTGATATGGAAGCCCCCGTTAACACATTCAGAACTGACAGGGTTGAGACGGATCAAATTGTGAAATGGATTGAGTAAGACAGCGAGACGTCCATAAGTTCATGAAAGATTTGCCATCGAAAGATGGAAACTTGTGATTTTATGGACGTCTCTGCTTTTGAACACTATTGCTTTGTTAGTTTATTGGAACTCTTCTCGTTCAGCAGTAATAACAGGAGAATTATCCCATGGTTCAACTTAATAGTCCCATGGAAATCTTCAAGTTGCTCGACAAATCAAACTGCAAGAAATGCAACAAACCAACATGCCTGGCCTTTGCCGCTGCAGTCTTTAAGGGTGACAAACAGCTCAATGAATGCCCCAGTCTGGAGAGCGAGATAATTGCAAAATATGGTGGGCAAGCCCCCAATCGGATGACCCTTGAACAAGCAGCGGATGAATCAGTCGCGCAGTTGAAAAGCCAAATAGCTAATATAGATCTTTCTTCTGCAGCCCGGAGATTGGGGGCGGAATTTTCCGGCGATAGACTGACTATCAAGTGCCTCGGTAAAGACTTCAGTGTTGATACAAAGGGGAACATTACAACTGATATACACGTTCATTCTTGGATAACCATACCGGTACTCAACTATGTAATAAACGGTGCGGGAATCCCTGTTTCCGGTAGATGGGTTCCATTCAGGGAACTGGAAGGCGGTAAGACGTGGTATCGTCTTTTTGGGCAAAGATGTGAAAAACCCTTAAAAAGAGTTGCTGATACCTATACGGATCTTTTTGAAGACATGATTCACCTCTTCGACGGGAGGCAAGTAGAAAATCATTACTCCTCCGACATTTCACTTGTCCTGCACCCTCTGCCAAAAGTGCCGCTTCTGATCTGTTACTGGAAGCCGGAAGACGGACTCGAATCCGATCTCAATATCTTTTTCGATTCAACAGCCGAAGAGAATCTCAACATTGAATCCCTTTTCAGGCTTGGCACCGGGCTTGTGATCATGTTTGAAAAGCTTTCCTTGAGGCACGGTCAACAATAGACATCAAGGTAGCAGGCTGGATGACAACGAAGCAAAGGAATTGAAACAATGACGCGATCCACCGGCCCCCACCAGTTCCGTATGGATGGTTGGATCAGCTGCGCACCATTCGAGCGGTTGTTGCGTATCAAGATTGTCGAGGTTTCTGACGGTATGGCAACATTGACTATGCCCTTTCACATTGATTTCGCGCAAGGAGGCGGGCTTATGCACGGCGGTGCTCTGGTTGGTCTGGCTGACACTGCTGTTGTCATGGCTATCAAGAGCATGGTTCCGCCTCAGACTCACTTTGCGACGATCTCTCTTGAAACGAAATTCCTCTATCCGGTGAAACAAGGGATCGTTACCGCAAAGGCCCGGGTTGTAAACCGAGAAGGAGAGACGTTACTGGGTGAAGCGACTGTCTATGATGAAGCGAAAAGACCGGTGATGGAGTTTTCTTCTGTCTTTAGAATCGCAAAAGATACAAAAATCAGAGATATTTTCTATGACAGCGAGCAAAATGGAGGCACGCTTTGACGGGCATACCTCCTGGAAGGCAACCTATGACAGCCGCAGCAAGCATATATGAAAAGACCTATAGAGATTACATGGCTCAGTTGGACAGTATCGATGTAAGTTCCATCAAACAGAAGTTGGGAATAAAAGCTGAAGGCAATAAAGCCATAGTTCCTTTGTTTGGCAAACCCCACCTGGTTTCCGAAAAGGGTATTACTGACCCGTCAGGGAACCGACCAACCCTTGATATATGTGTCATTCTCTGTAAATACCTTCTTTTATGTCCGGACGTTCCCCCAGAAGAAAAAGAGTGGGTATCCTTCAGGGATTTTATGGATTCGAGTCCTTTAACGGACTATTTTACAAATCAGGTGGAACGGGCAATCGCCACACATTTTTCAGGCAAGCTCGATGAGATGGAAGAAGCGGGCAAGACACTGGGACGATATGCCCCTGCAATCGAAGTTGAATATGATCTGTCCATGCAATTCGACGCTCTTCCACGGATTCCTGTTATTGTACTTTATAATGATGCAGATGATGAATTTCCAGCTAAATGCTCCGTACTTTTTGAAAGACGAGCAGAAGATTATCTGGATGCGGAATGTCTGGCCATGGTTGGACGTCTTCTTTTCACCTATCTCAAGACTGCTGGAGATTCTGAGAATGAAAGGAGGCGCAATGCCTAAAGATAGATACCCCCGGGCATGCCCGGGGGTATCTATTTCTTTGCTTATCAATATTGGTTGCTTGTGGTATCGCATCAATCATATTCATCTTCTCAAAAAGAGAGTTTTCAAAGCTTTATGCTGTAAAGTTCTTTATCTATTTGTGCGCGTGTGTAAGCATTATGGGTGTGTACAGGATGAATGTTTTTGTGGGAAAAAGGAATGCTGACCGAATCATAGATTCAATTGGGATATACAGGTCGGATAAAGGAACCTATCCAACAGAATTAAGTGACCTGGTGCCCGAATATTTGTCCAGCATTCCTGTTTGTGCCTACAGACTTTCGTCGCGTCAATACCGCTATGCGTATTCGGATAACTATCATTATTTAATGTGGGCAGAATTGCCGCCTTTTGGCAGACGCATGTATGATTTTCAGGACAAAGAATGGAGGTATATAGATTAAGCATATGGATTCAACGTTAACCAGATTTGTCATAGGTGCTTTGGCCGTGCTTGGCGTCATCGGCCTGTTTACCGCTATTGGGTTTGCCGTAGCCGCTTATCAGTCCTGGGTGAGAAAGACTCGTGGACCTGAAGAAGCAGAGGAAGCCTTGAGTGGTGGCCCGTGCAGCAGATGCGTCGTCAGTGGAAACGAGGGTGCGTCATGCCCGGCTGGGGTTGTGGAAAGGCCGGATGTAGAAGAGCCTGCAAAGTCAGATCCCGACTCCTGAGAAATGGGTCGTCCATAGACTTGCGTGAAGTAACTATCAGAACAGAGTAATGCATGTTTTAGTGGAAGACCTTTCCTTTCCATGAACTTTGTCGAGTAATTTCATAATCCGTAGGCATTTTTCGTATTGTCCAATTTCAATATTACTCCCGTTCTTTGGAAACAGATTCCATAGGAACTATGTTGCCGAACATCCAGCTGTTGCTGATAGAGAAAAAGAGTAGATAAGAGCTGAGTACAAAGAAGAACGACAAGGCGCACATCAAGTAATTTATCACCCATAGACTCAACGTCTATGTCACAAGGAGTCGTCATGACCGGCACCGATTACAACGTGATCTACCGTGGAAAAGTCCTTGAAGGTTTCGACTTTGGGACTGCTAAACAGAACCTCATGAAAATGTTTTCGCTTAGTGAGGAGAAGGCGGAAAAGATTCTGAAAAGCCGCCGGGCGGTGCTGAAGAAGAACGTGGATGAATCCACGGCCAAGAAGCTTCGTATAGCCCTGAAAAAGGCGGGGCTCGATGTAGCCCTAACAAAAAGTCAACCAAAAGTCGTGCCACCTGAGGCGACGCCTGTGCCTCCTTTGGAAATGGAGCCTCGCCCGAAAAAAGAACGAAAAAAGGTCCCGAAACCGATTGAAAAGAAGCCTACGAGTAGATCAATCACTCCGACATATGTGCGGGGTGTTGGCCTGCCCTCTCAGATCCCTTTTGAATTCCATGGCACAGGAACGGAGTACTTCAAAATATGGCTTGTGAATGTCATTCTAACCATCGTTACCCTGGGTATTTATTCGCCTTGGGCCAAGGTTCGGCGAAAGCAGTATTTGTACAGCAACACGCACCTTCAAGGGGCCAGTTTCGAATACCTGGCTGATCCTATGAAGATCCTCAAGGGTCGCGCCATCGTTGTCGGCATTATTATCGTTCATCAAGTCATAACCAACGTGAGCCCCGTTATCGGGACCATTATGGGGCTGGCAATCATAGTGGTCTTTCCTTGGGTGCTGGTGCGCTCTCTGGCCTTCAATGCCCGCAACAGTGCCATTAGAAACATCAGGTTCGGTTTTGACGGGACCCTGGGAGAAGCTGCCAAGGTGTTCATCTTGTGGCCAATTCTCGCTGGGCTCACCCTGGGAATTTTGGCCCCATACGCCTATTTTCGCCAGAAAAAGTTTGTTGTTGAAAACAGCAGCTACGGCACGACCAAATTCACATTTAGCGCCACGGCAGGTGATTACTATGGGCTCATTCTCGGCGCCCTCATCACGATCGGTATAGGCGTTGTCGCCGTTTTCGTGACCAGCGCCTTTTTTCCGCCTGCCGCCTTCCTGTTTGCCCTGGCCCTGTATCTGTATGGCTTCGCCTATTACTCGGTCAATACAACTAACCTACTTTATAACTCCACCCAGCTCACCACCCACCGGCTGAAAGCGACCTTAGAAATGAGAGAATTCATCGGTATCCTTGTATCCAATTCAATCGCCATAGCATTGACGGTGGGCCTGTTTCATCCCTGGGCAAAGGTACGGACACTGCGTTACAAAGTCGATAATCTCACCTTGATGGCATCTGGGGATCTGGACGGCTTCATTGCCAAAGAGCAGAAGGAGGTCAGTGCGTTGGGTGAAGAGATGGGTGACTTTCTCGATTTCGATTTCGGCCTATGATCTCTATTACGGGTAAGTGGTACGACAGCAGAACCTCAGCTCAGGTCGATGCCGTATGCCGCATTTACGACAATGGCGCCGTTCAAGTCGAGCGGTTGGAGGATGGCGAATCCCTTCTGTCCCTGCCTCGGTTTGACATCAAGGCCTCCCCCCGATTGGCCGAAACTCCCCGCCGCCTTTACTTCCCGGCGGGAGAGAAATTCGAAACCAAAGACAACGATGCCGTGGACAAGGCCATGGATACGTTCAAGCGCCGTTCCTGGCTGAGAATCGTCCACCGCCTTGAGAGCCGTAAACGCTATATCGTGCTCGCCCTGGCAAGCCTGCTCCTTTTCATGTGGGCGAGTATGAGGTACGGGGTACCGGCAGCTGCCAGGCTAATCGCCTTTCAGCTTCCCCCATCTATCCACGACATGGCTGGCCGGCAGGGACTTGATATCCTGGACCGATCCATCTTCAGTGACTCAGAACTAGATGAAGCCACCCGGACTCGCCTTATGGAACACTTCCGGCCGGTTATAAAGGATCACTCCGGTTACGAGCTGAAAATCTTATTCCGAAAAGGCGGGCATCTAGGTCCGAACGCTTTCGCACTTCCTGGCCGGACTATTATATTCACTGATGAAATGGTGCAGTTGGCCGAACATGACGACGAACTGTTGGCTGTGCTGACCCATGAGATCGGTCATATAGTCCACCGCCACGGCATGCGCAGGGTTATTCAGGACTCGCTTTTGGGTTTTGCCCTCCTGGCGATCACCGGCGATGTTTCCGGCTCATCCGAGCTGTTTCTTGGGCTACCGGTTTTACTGACGGAGCTGGGCTATTCCAGGCAATTCGAGCGCGACGCAGACCGTTATGCTATAGACCACCTCCGTTCTCGCGGCACACGGCCCATCCATTTTGCCAGGCTTATGCGTCGTATTGACAAAAAACTGGCACTTGAATCGGAATCACTTGACGGAAAATGGCTGAACTACCTGTCAACCCACCCCATGACCGAAGAGCGCCTCCGGGATTTCGAACAGTGACAGTGGGATCTATCCTTAACAGATGATAGCAATAGAGAAGGTGTTGGGTACAGCAGAATTTGACCCTGCCTCTTTGTAGTGCTAAGAGCATATAAGCGATGGTGTATAGCTGAGTTATCTACGACTTGAAGGGGAGCAGGCAAGCATGAAAGTCGGTTCATCTATAACACGCCTTTCCGTTAATCATCCCAAGCTCATCACCTGGATTATGGTCTTGGTGGCAGCCTGCCTGCTGTTATTGGCGGGCCTGCCGAGTGTCTGGCCGGATCGTTTTGGGACACTCAATCCGTTGAGAGTGGACACTGATCCAGAGAACATGCTTCCCGAGGATGAGGCCGTTCGTGTGTTTCACAGCCAAATGAAACGCGAGATGGCCCTCTATGACATGGTGATTCTGGGGGTGGTGAACGAAGTCCATCCGGACGGTGTCTTTAATCCGGAATCGCTGGCCAAGATCTATGAACTGACTCAATATGCAAAGACCTTGCGCTGGCCTGATCCCGAGGATCCGGACAAACATATCGGGGTCATTGAAATCGATGTCATAGCCCCTTCCACCGTCGAAAACATCGAGCAGGCCGGACCGGGCACGGTCACTTTTGAATGGCTCATGGCAGCGCCACCCAAGAGCAGGGAAGAAGCTCTGGCCATCCGCCACAAAGCCAAGCGAATACCTTTCTTGAACGGAACGCTCGTTTCCGAGGACGGGAAGGCGCTCTGTTTGTACCTTCCCATAACATCCAAAGACATCAGTTATAAGATTTATTCCTACCTGGAGAAGAAGATCTCCGAGTTCAGCGGTGACGAAGAGTATCACATTACCGGCCTCCCAGTGGCGGAAGACACCTTCGGCGTGCAAATGTTCAAGCAGATGGCGATTACCGGACCTGTTGCCATGGTCATTATCTTTGTACTCATGCTCTTCTTCTTCCGCAAGTTTGTCCTGATCATGTCACCTTTGATTGTCGCTATGGTGTCCGTAATCTGCACAATGAGTCTGCTCGTTATCTCGGGAAAAACAGTCCACATTATGAGTTCCATGATCCCCATTTTCATAGTGCCGATTGCAGTCCTGGACGCGGTTCACATCCTCTCCGAATTTTTCGACCGGTACCAGGAAACAAGGGACCCCCGAAAAACCATCACCGCCGTCATGGATACCCTTTACACGCCGATGTTATATACGTCCCTTACCACATCGGTTGGGTTCGCCTCTCTTGCACTAGCTCCGATTCCCCCGGTACAGGTATTCGGGCTGTTCGTTGCTTTTGGTGTCCTTTTGGCATGGATCTTATCGGTGACCTTTATTCCGGCCTATGTGATGTTCATCAAGAAAGAGTCTTTGGAAAAATTCGGGGCGGTTCACACAGGGACAAAGGAGGCCAAGGGATCCCTTCTTGGCCGTCTCCTTGGCCGGACCGGCCGCATGACGTACAAATATGCCAAGCCCATCATGGTGGTCACGATCATCATAACCCTTGTGGCAATCTTCGGCATCAGCAGGATCAGTATCAATGACAATCCCATAAAGTGGTTTTCCCCCTCCCACCCCATACGAGTTGCCGATCGCGTGTTGAACGAACATTTTGGGGGTACATATATGGGGTATCTGGCCCTGGAGTCCAAACCGGCTGATCAGGGTCCGGACCAATACGCGGACGCCGCATCAAAGCGCATGTCAGCCCGAGCTGTCGTGCTGAAGGAAACCATACCTTCGGCGCCCAAGGCATTTGAGGCTCTCCAAGAAAAAACGATCCGCGCCGGCAAGCAGGCGAAGTCAAAGAAAGACGTGATAGATCAGCTTGAATCTTTTGTCGTATCACAACAGTTTTCAGCGCCGGAAGGTCAGATGGAGGCCTGGGACGAGGCATTCTTGTTCCTTGACCAGGAACGCCAAAGGGGTGAGGTATTTAAGCAGCCTGAGGTTCTCTCTTATATAGAGGGCCTGCAGAGACATTTGCTCACCACCGGAGTCGTCGGAAAATCGAACTCTCTCACGGATATTGTCAAGACAGTATACCGAGAACTCGTCTCAGGTGAGCAGAAAGACTTCAAAATCCCTGATTCGATAAACGCCGTAGCCCAGACTCTCATCACCTACCAGAACAGCCATCGGCCCCAGGACCTGTGGCATTTCGTAACCCCGGATTACACGAAGTCGGTCATATGGACCCAGCTCAAGAGCGGCGATAACAAGAATATGTCCAAAGTCATTAAAGACGTTGATCGCTATTTTGCATCAAATCCGCCACCGCATTCTATTACCCATAAGTGGTTCGGCCTGACCTACATCAATGTAGTATGGCAGCAAAAGATGGTTGCAGGGATGTTTCGGGCCTTTATGGGAAGTTTTCTTTTTGTCTTTGTGATGACGTCACTCCTCTACCGATCGTCGCTTTGGGGCATGCTGTGTATGATCCCGTTGACCGTTACCATAGTCTTTATATACGGGGCCATTGGCTTGATCGGTAAGGACTATGACATGCCTGTAGCGGTACTTTCGTCACTGAGTCTGGGCCTGGCTGTTGACTATGCCATCCACTTCCTGTCGCGCAGCAGACAGATCTATGAAGACCGCGGTTCCTGGGCAGACACCATCGGGCCGGCGTTTGGAGAGCCTGCCCGCGCCATCACCAGAAACGTGTTCGTGGTTGGAATGGGCTTTCTTCCCCTGCTGCTGGCCACGCTTGTGCCCTACCAGACGGTTGGAATATTTGTGGCATCCATACTGTTTGCCGCAGGTGCGGCAACGCTGCTCATCATGCCGTCCATAATGACCATCCTGGAAAAATGGCTCTTCCCAGAGGTTGAGGCCCGGGCCTTTGCCTGTAAATGCATAACATGCACGGTAACCGGTGCTGCCACCGTAGCCCTCGTGGTTCTTAATCTCCATCAATTCTTGAAGATTGGGTGGACAACCCTGACCTGGATCAGTCTGGCAGTGATTGCTGTTTTGGCAACGGTATGTATCTTGATGGGACGTGGGCAAAAATGCCGGATAAGAACCACAGTGAAAAAAGGAGCTGTGTCATGATGACTAAGGTAGCATGGTTGGGGTTCTTTTTTGCGGCGCTGACGCTAATTACCGATGCCTCTGTTCAGGTGGCGGCGGCCAAGGACCTGACGGCACAAGAAATCGTGGATAAGACCGAAAGAGTCTCTTACTACCAGGGAAAAGACGGCCGTGCCAAAGTCTCCATGCTTATAACCGATAGCCAGGGCCGCAAGCGGCAGCGGCAGTTCACCATCTTGCGTTGGGACCAGCCCTCACCAGGTCAGGAGGAAGATGACCAGTACAGGGGTGACCAGAAGTATTACATCTATTTCCACCGGCCAGCAGATGTAAACAAGATGGTATTCATGGTCTGGAAGCATGTGGACGGGGACGATGACCGATGGCTCTATCTGCCTGCCTTGGACCTGGTCAAGCGCATTGCATCAAAGGAAAAGCGAACCAGCTTTGTCGGTTCTAACTTCCTTTACGAGGATGTATCAGGCCGCAATATCAATGCTGATACCCATAAACTCGTTGACACCACTCAGAACTATTACGTCTTGAAGAATACGCCAAAAGAGCCGGAAGCAGTAGAATTTGCCTATTTCACCATGTGGGTTCATCGCAGTACATTTCTTCCGGTTAAGATCGAGTATTATAATGATAGAGGAGAGAAATACCGGGAGTACGAAGCCCTTAAAGTTGAAACCATACAGGGTCTTCCCACAGTAACCCAATCCCGCATGAAGGATCTGCGTGTCGGGGGAGAGACCCTTCTTCAATACCGCAACGTTCAATACGATATTGGTCTGCCTGAAGATATCTTTACCGAACGCTTTCTCAGGCGAGCCCCCACACAATACCTGAGATAGAGCTGTTCTCAGAAATATGCTCCGTTTTGAACCATGACAAGGAGCCCGGCAAGGGACATCCCTTTTTGAAGTCAGGTCACTCCATATTTCCTGACAGGTACCACAACGGCACGGTCTTCTGCACAGTTCTGACCCATTTGCAAACACGCTGCCAAGCGTATAGGGGTATTGCCGTGTGCCTAGCCGTCAGAGTTCCGTGCATGATGTCTCCAACGAGCGAAGGGGCGAATTGACCTGACTTCAAAAAGGGAGGTCCCCTGCCGGTTTGGAGATATTCGCGTAAACGGAATATGTTTGTAACAACCACTATAGAGAAGGATCAACCTGTGGCGAGAACTCTGCTCCTGTGGTGTTTTGCGTTCTTACTTGTATGTCCGTGCCTTGGCTCGGCCGCCTTTGCCCAGGATGAACCGCCCCTGCCTGCGGGGTTGGGCGCCGAGCCCTCCTCTGATCATGATGAACCCGCCCTGCCCGCTGGACTGGCTCCTGAAGGTAAAGCGGCAGAGGAACCGGTCTTGCCTCCTGGATTGACAATAGAAACCGGGGCTGAACAAGAACCGACGCTGCCTGAAGGTCTGACAAAACAAGAGGCACTGGAAGCGAAGGAGCCGATCCCCGGGCCTCTTTTCGAATTTTCCGGGTTCTGGGATGCGCGCGCAGGGCTCCGCACACAAGAAGACCCGCATGAAAAGGAGGCCTCGCTTGGAGAGACGCGTCTGCAGCTGCAGGCAGAGATGTACTCGGAGAAAACTTCAGCAACGTTGACCGTCGACCTATTGTATGATCCGGTACTGGATCGTCACTGTGTCCGGCTGGAAGAAGGAGAGGGATTTGTCGATATCCGAGAAGCGAACCTCGTACTCACACCAGCCGGCTTTGCGGATGTGAAGGCGGGCCGACAAATCCTTACGTGGGGAACGGGTGACCTTATCTTTATTAACGACCTCTTTCCCAAGGATTGGAACGCCTTTTTTATCGGACGCGATGAGGAGTATCTGAAGGCGCCGTCTGACGCCTTAAAAGTCTCCTTCTTCGCAGGAGTGGCCAATCTCAACATTGCCTATTCTCCGCGTTTTGATGCCGATCGCTTCATCGACGGCAGGCGCATATCATACTACCAGCCTGGCTTGGGCCGCTTGGCAGGCAGAGATGCTGTTATAGAAGCGGAGAAACCCGATGACTGGTTTGAGGATGATGAGGTTGCCATACGCCTTTACCGGAATGTCAGGGGGTACGAGCTGGCCGCGTACGGATATCATGGATTCTGGAAGAGCCCGGCAGGAACGAACCCTTCTTCCGGAAAGGCCACGTTCCCGGACCTCTGGGTCTACGGGGCCAGCATCCGAGGAAGTATCCTCGGAGGCATCGGGCACGCCGAATTCGGGTACTACGATTCCGAAGATGATCGAAGCGGCGATGACCCCTTCATCCGCAACAGCGAGTTCCGCATGCTTGCAGGCTATGAACAGGAGGTAGCCAAAGAACTCACCATAGGAGTCCAATACTACCTCGAACACATAATGGACTATGATGACTACCATCGTACCTTGCCTGCCAATATTCCGAAAGCCGACGAAGACCGGCATGTATTGACGGCACGTTTGACCAAGCTCCTCATGAACCAGAACCTGACGTTATCATTGTTCGCTTTTTACTCGCCTTCAGATCATGATGCCTATCTGCGCCCCAAAATCCAATACAGAATTGACGATCACTGGTCTGCGGAGGCAGGGGGCAATATCTTTGTTGGTGAGGACGAGCACACCTTCTTTGGCCAGTTTGAGAAGAATACTAATCTATATGGTGGGGTGCGGTATGGTTTCTGATAACTAGTTTCCATCCATAAATGGCCCCTTTTCCGATGAGCGGCGTTCTCCGCGGGTTTCCGTCTGCGGAGTACGGTCTGTACGCCTCAACGAAAACCCTTGTGCGGCCTTGCTCATCAGAAAAATTCCTCATTTATGAATTGGAAACTTACCCAGTGCCCAACACTTGTTACGTTATTTATGGATAGGCACTAACTATAACCCATCTCAAAAATGCGTCTAAGTCCCCATGGCGGCGTTGCGGGTCGGCTCAAAATGCTCACGGAGCAAGGAAAATGGCTTATTGGCGGAGCCATATTGCTTGAACAAACTTGCGGGACACGACACTAGAAATGGTCCTAAAACGCTGGCCACCCTGCGACTCAACCATCATCACATAAGTAATGGAGGAAGGTTATGAGTGAAATCAAGATCGAACGTAATTCAGATCAGGAGCGCCTGGAAGGGCTGGACGTTTTGAACTGGCCGATTTGGACCAAGGAGGTGTCGGAGTTCCCCTGGAGTTATGATGAGCAGGAGACCTGCTACTTTCTTGAGGGTGATGTAGTTGTAACGCCTGACGGCGGGGAACCCGTGAAAATGGGCAGGGGTGACCTTGTCACTTTCCCTGCCGGCATGTCATGTACCTGGCAAATAGGTAAAGATGTTAAGAAACACTACCAGTTTGGATGAGAATAGTGGGAGATAAACGAGGCTCGAAAGTGCATATCGCTCTTCGCATTGGTTCAGGCATCCTGATTTTATACCTCGTTTATTGTTGTTTCCTATTCCTGTTGCAGCGGCACATTCTCTTCCCTAGATACCAGATTGGAACACCTTCTGGAACGGGAGTGAATATTCCAGGCATGGAGAAAATGTGGCTGCCCACAAATCACGGAAAGGTCGAGGCATGGTTTCTCCCTCCTGACCGTGACCGAGTGACGGGGCCTGCGCCAGCAGTTATCTTTGCCCACGGCAACGCAGAGCTGATAGACTTCTGGCCTCAGGAACTTAGCAAGTTCACATCTCTTGGAATGGGACTATTGCTTGTTGAGTATCCTGGCTATGGGCGTTCGGGGGGGACTCCGTCGCAGGAAAGTATTACTGAAGTGTTCCTGGCAGCCCATGACACGCTTATCTCCCGGAACGACGTGGACCCCTCCCGAATCGTGCTGCTCGGGCGCTCCATGGGCGGTGGAGCTGTATGCGCCCTTGCGGCTCGGCGCCCTTCTGCCGCGCTCATTCTTATGTCTGCATTTACCAGCGTAAGATCGTTCGCATCCAAGTTCCTTGCCCCCGGCTTTCTCATCAAAGACCCATTCGATAATCTTGCAAGCGTCAAATCCTATCCCGGTCCTGTCTTAGTCATGCACGGAAGGCATGACACCCTTGTCCCCTACAAACATGGCGTTGCCCTTTACCGCGCAGCACAGCGGGGGGAGATGATCACGTACGATTGCGCCCACAATGATTTCCCCCCAAGTTGGAAAATATTCTGGCAAGACGTGGAGTCTTTTCTCCGCAAAGCCGGAATCCTTGAAGACAAGACCGGCAACGAGGAACGGGAATCGGCTGAGAATTATTAGTGAGTGCTCTAATCCTTAGATCGGGGGACATCTTTATTTTAAGAAATCGGCCCCCGACATACTGGGACCGAAAAAGTGCCTAAAGTGAGCTAAAGCCCGCCCTGTTCCGACATAGGCGCAATACGATGCAAGGGTCTAATACCATAGAATCGGGTTCCTGCAATCCTGAGCATTTCAAGACAGGTCTGGGCCAGGGTTGAGGAATGCGCTTTCAGCGCAGTCAATTTCAGAAATGGACCATAAAGCATTCTTGTGAAATAGTTGCCCCACTGGAGAAACAAGATGAAATTCCCGCAGCCCCTTAACTTTAGGCACTTTAGTTCACGTTAGTTCATTTTAGGCACTTTGACCTTTCATGTGGAGTGACTGCATCGACTGTAATAAGGAATCGTATTTAAGAATACGGCTAATAAGGAGAAATGATTATGGCTCTACTCAAAATGGTCCCACCGGAAGAAGCTGAAGGAAAACTCTTAGAACTTTACGACACCGCCGAGCAATTCTTTGGCACGGTGCCGAATAATGTCAAAATGTTCGGGGTAAGCCCGGCTATGTTGGAGAATCAAGTACAGTTCGCCGTGTATTCTATGAATCATCCAACACTTAGCGCCTCGTTCTTTGCCATGATACGTTTACTCGTGTCACACTCAACTGAGTCACCTTATTGTGCCCGCATGAATGCCGGTTTGTTGATGCAACAGGGCTTTACCTCGGAGCAGTTAGAAGCCGCCCAAGCCGAAGGAGGAGAAACGCCTTTGGACGAAAAGGAGACAGCCATGCTTCTCTTTGTGCTGAAAGCGACCAAGGCGCCTAAATCGACAGAGGCAAAAGATGTAGATGATTTGCGCGCCATGGGATGGACTGACAGAGATATTTTTGATGCTGTAGCGCACGGTGCACGAGCAGTTGCCACTAATATTATTTTTGATGTTTTTAAGCTCGAAAATGACTAGAACCCATCTCAAGAATCCGTCCAAGGCTCCATGGCGGCGTTGCGGATCGGCTTCCCGCCTTTGGCGGGACTCATCCCGCCGTCAGGCGGGGCCCTGAACCCTGATCCACATTCTTGAGATGGATTCTATCGTGGTTGTCAAAAATATGTTCCGTTTGCGGCAATCATAACTGGTTCAAAACGGAACATATTTTTGACAACCGCTCTATTGAACTTTGTTGTTATGCCGAAGTCTCTTTGCACATGGTCGCGGTAGTGACCGTCTTCTATAAGGAGATATGAGATGAAGTTTCCGCACCTCTTTGAGCCGGGCAACATAGGCGAATGCCGGCTCAACAATAGAATCATCATGGCCCTTTTCCCCACCAAATACCCCACTGAAAGCAAAGTCAATCCGAGAATGATGGAGTTTTATCGCGCCAGGGCAAAGGGCGGGGTCGGTTTGATTGTCTTGGACTGCGTCTGTCTCGATTATCCAAGGGCCTATAAAGGGACCAAGGAACTTCGTTTTGACACGGATGAATACGCTCAGAGCATATCAACCCTTCTGGGTGTGATTCATGCGGAGGGATCAAAGGCCTTTATGCAGCTTAATTATCCAAAGGAGAGGGTCTTTGACACAGAAGTGCCCGGTGCCAAGAAGAAAGGAGATGTATGGACACTTCCCCTGGCTAATAGGATGTCTGAGGAGGAAGCCGCAGAGATTTCGGAAATCATGGCCAATGGGGCCAAGAGCGCTAGAGCAATCGGTTACGACGGAGTAGAAATTCAGGCGAGCTACGGCGATCTGATTGCCCAACTCCTCTCTCCGCTTCTTAATAAGCGCAATGACCGGATGGGGGGATCCTTGAAAAATCGGACACGTTTCCTGACCGAACTAATCAATAAGGTGAAAGAATGTGCCGGCCCGGATTTTCCAGTGATGGTCAAGCTGGTCTGCAAAGAGTTTGTCTCTGGCGGACTCAATATGGACGAAGCAAAACTCATAGCCAGACTGGTGGAGGATGCAGGGGCTGACGCCATTGTGGCCAATGCGGGTAATAAATCGACCAAATACATGACCATTCCTTGCCACGAGAGCCCTCCGGGGCCATTGGTGGACCTGGCCACTCAGATCAAGAGCTTGGTCAAAATACCTGTGGTCGCCATAGGCAAGATAAATACGCCGAATATGGCTGACGACATCATCGGAGAAAACAGGGCTGATTTTGTGGCCATGGCCCGAGCCCTGGTGGCCGATCCTGATTTTCCACGAAAGGCCGAATCCGATATGGAGGACGATATCCGGGGGTGTGTCTACTGCTTGGAAGACTGTGCGGAAAAGGGATACCCGAAATTGGGGAGGTGCTGCACCGTTAATCCCTTTTGCGGTTTTGAGCATTGCTGGAAGGTTTCAGCTGCCCCGGAAACAAAGAGGGTACTTGTGGTAGGGGGTGGGCCGGCCGGGATCCAGGCGGCCATAATATGCAGCCAGAAGGGGCACGAGGTGGAACTTTGGGAGCGGGAGGTTCAGCTCGGCGGCCAGGCCAAGCTGGCCAGCATGGCGCCCTTCAAGGAGGAAATGTCCGAGGCCCTGCGCTATCTGAAACATTCCCTTGCAAAAAGTCTGGTGAAGGTCCGCCTCGGGAGACAGGCCGAGGTTTCGGATATCATAGACTTTGACCCTGACGTTGTCATTGTTGCCACTGGTTCACGCCCGACCCTTCTGAACATCCCCGGTATCGACTCCGATACGGTGACGGATGTCCGGAGCGTGTACGAGAAGAATGTCACCCCCGGCCAGAAAATAGTCATCATCGGTGGAGGCGACACTGGTTGCGAGACAGCTGATTGGCTTGCTGCTCCTGGAAGAGAGATAACTGTAGTAGAAGTAATGTCTCAGGTTCTTTGTCACATGAAGAAGATCCCCAGCCAACATCTACTTTCGAGACTTGCTGATAAAGGAGTCACCATCCTAACAGAAACTGAACCTACCTCTATTGATAAGAACAACATGCATCTTAAAAGAAAAGACGGTCAGGAGGTTGTGCTGGAAGCAGATCAGGTGATCTTCTCTATCTGCCCCGAGCCGGAAGACACTCTTTTGACGGCCCTAAAGGGAAAAGTCAAACAGGTGGTTGGTGTAGGAGACGCTGTCTGCCCGGGAAATCTGGGATCAGCTTTAAGGAGCGGCACTGAGGCAGCGCTGAGAATCTGACTGTGCTCCTCTGCTCTATGAGAACGTTGTGCACGGAGGACATATAGCCGTTCTCATAAACAGATTTGCGTTTGCTATGTATATGTTTAAGAGTTGGAATCAGGGGTTTTGGCAAGTTTTCGGGATTATTGAACTTATTGATTTTGTTTGACTTGTGATGTAGAGACAATAGAAGCAAAATAGGCCAAAAAATCAATTTATGTCACATTTTGTGAAGCTTCCCCGCCCTGAAGGGCGGGGGGTTCTGCCTTGCGGCAGTGCTTCGCGCCCCGGTAAGGAAAATAAACATTTTCATATAGCTCCCCTTGACCCCGTCCTGAAGGACGGGGGTTCTGCCTTACGGCAGCACTTCGTGCGCGGGGAGCGAGCCGGTCACACTTGTGAGGGTCTAACCTTTTCGGGTTAGGCCCTCTTCAACTTACATCTTGCGCGTGGAATGTGGTTGCCCAAGGAGCTACGATCTAACCGCTCGTTCGTGTGAGCTGGAGGGGG
>SDBU01002136.1_pt1 | contig 26893 bp, 42 predicted proteins | sample 2277071 | NCBI WGS metagenome assembly SDBU01 (sample SAMN10397929, study PRJNA504765) | marine sediment metagenome | isolation source: marine sediment core GS08_GC12, 126 cmbsf | place: Arctic Ocean: Gakkel Ridge, Loki's castle | collected 2008 | reverse complement strand
ACGCCGCCTACTTTTTCTAACGTCTTGTTCTTTTCTAATTGTCTCGTAACTGTTACAATATCTATACCAGAATCCTGGTTGAATAAATCACCAATAGCGTCAAATATACATCTATGTGCTTCTCTATAAAAATCCAAACGTTGTATCTTGGCTAATCCAATGGAAACAGCTTCGCTCTGATCAGCCATCAGCATAGCACCTAACACTGAACGCTCTGCATCTATATTTTGAGGTTTTACACGATTTAATTGCCCTGTATCATCATTCACTAGCTTCCCCCAACCACTCTAAAACGTTAGGTATGCCTTGTTCCTTCGCTTTCAAAGTCTGTTCCTTAATATAGCGTGGTGTATAGATACGAAACAAAGCATAGAGCATTCTAGTGTCGTCAGTGGATGGTGTGTAATAATGACAATCAATATTACGCAATTGGTTAATACCAAAGCTATTTAATATCTCAAGCTGTGTATGAGCAATGCCTTGTGTTTCGCTTAACTCAGGCAAAGCTTTGAATGGCACTACATCCCATGTGTTGTGTTTTGATTCTTTCACAACTTCTGGCTCAGGTTCTTTACTCACCACCTCTTTAGATTCAGGTTGCTTCAATAAAGCAGGATTGATTCGATATACCCCTGGTTGTGATTTACCATTGCTTTTATACGAAAACACACGCTTGTTGTCTATCAATACTTCTTTGAATATGTGCTTACGAAGTGGCCCAATATTAGTAGGCCCTGTCCCGCACTTCTCAGATAATTCCTTATTGCCTATTGCGAAGTGGTTTGGAAAGCCATTCTCACGCCATATTGATAATAACGCTATGATTAAATCATGGCCTGGTTGACCTATCAATTTAGGATAGTTATGTTCATTGTATTGTGTTGTTATTTTGTCGTGAATTTGTTGAGACATGAGCTTACCTCTAATTTATTTAGTAAACTTACTCCGTACATATTCGCCCTGAATCAAGGCCGTTGTCTTCAGGATATACTTCATATAGACTATCACCATCATCCTGTATTAACGCTTCCTGTCATTGCGAAGTCATTTAGCCACGCATGGGCTAATCATAGCTACGAATGATACAGCAAGAGCCAAAATTATCAGATACGCCATACATGCAACGCCTATAGAAAAAAGTCTGTCTTCGCGCTTCGTGGCATCCGCGCTGATTTGTACTGACATCTTCGCATCGCCAAAGCCAGCTAATATACAAAATAGACCTATAGGAACGCTTGCAACACCTGTTATCCCAAAGAACCAATACGCCAACACAGCCATCAGTAAACCCTCGCTCCCAATACCTTCTCCATATGCTTTAATCCAAATTGGTGCATTTCAAGATCAAAACTGGCAACACAATTAGCAGGAACGACAACCTCATATCCCCGCAAGCGAAGCCCTGCTACTACATAGAGGACACATATATCAGTACAGACCCCTACAACAGTAACTATCTTAGGTCTATATTTAGCCAATTCCATAAATAAACCTGTTTGCCAAAAACCGTTGATAGTTTGTTTGTGAATTACCCCATTCCTGCGCCACCCTGATAACTCAGGTATGATTTGTGCCTCTATAGTACCCGCAAGACAATGTTTAGGGAATAATTCAAATTCAGGATCATCTACTTCGTGTGCATCACAAATCCAAATCAATGGCTCAGTAGTATTATCTAGTAAATACTGAATGTTTGGAATTATCTTCCTAGCATGATTCCCGCAATACACGAGTGAACCGTCCTCTAAGAATCCCCGCAACATATCTACTATAATTACCATTGCACTTCCTCCATCAAGTCACTACTGGAAATTTGAGGTCGCCCTGTCTTGTGTTTGGGTTCACCATCTACTACAATTATATCAGCAGTGGCAGATCGTCCTTCCCATAATTGTCCAACACCTAATGAATCAAATAGCTGCATTCCCAAAGCGTTTTCTGCTTCGATAAAATGCTTCACCTTATCTACGTTAGCAAAGCCTGACGATAAGGTTATAGTCATACCTGAATATCCAGACATAGCCAACTTCATTTTACGCGCAAGTTCCACAGATACGCCTTTAGTATGGCAATATTGTCCAACATTTTCACCACAAGTATCAATTCTCAAACCAGGCGGATTCCTGCTATATATCTCACCACCCATTTGATCCCACAATAATTGTATACCCTCTTTAGCATCATCAATTTCCCGATTGAATGTATCGACCAAAACAACCCTTTTTATTGACTTATCAATATATCGATCAAAGACACTTGTAGCTTTAGCAGTATCGCCATATACCACGACTAAAGCATGTGGCATCGTACCTAACCCAGGCTCGCCTCTTGCGCCAGTTGAACAACCAGCAGCCCCGCCATTCATAGCTGCCTCACTTATGTCTTTATCACAACGCCAATGCCAATGTCTTGCGCCAAAGTAATATACAGGACGATCACCAACTAGCGAAACGATTTCTCTCATACGTTCTTCTATAGTAGCTAGATCAAGATCGTTATCTCTATTATGTAAAGTAGTCGATTCTGATATGATTCCAAGATAAATAGTCTCATACTCTACGATCATCCTGAGTGGTGCTTCAATCTTCATTACAACATCGCCTGGTTGATAATCCGAACCTTCTGGTAAAGCCCAAATACGGCCGCCAACATATTGAATTCCTGATTGTCTAAGTATATCTACAGCCTCATCTATCCCATACACACGACCTGGGCCTTTACGAATAAAGACTTGCATAGCTACCCAGGGATCATAACCCGATCTTTCAAGTATCTCTCGTGTGTAGGTAAAATATTTATCAGTGTATTTTTCTATGTTCATCTTATGCTCCTTGCAAAATAATAGACCCTGGATGTTCCCATCTGGTAAATACATCGCCATTAGGAAAAAATATTATATTCCTATCATTATTGTCTTGATCTGAGGTTAAGCATTGATTAAGACAAATATTTTGTCCATTAAAATCATACACTACACCACCGCCAGGAAAAGTCGTCAAGAGAGTTCCCGCTGACTTGAAATAGCTCTTGATTTTATTTACCTCTTCAACGCGTGGACGTAACCTTTCTATAGCATGGACTTCACGCCAAGTAAATTGTCGCACATCATACGCATTGCAAAAGTCTAAGCAATCTTGTACGCGCTCTAAGGTGTCAATATATCCTGCTACACCTACCACACTTAGACGCACCATAAAACCCGTATTTCTCAAGAACTTAACAATATGCGATAAGTCATAACTTATTCCCATAATAGCTTTATTCTCATCAGTATCAAGGCTACATACTGATAGCGCAACTGTAGTTAAGCCCAGAATATGCCATTGATGAAGTATATCACTTTTAGCAAGTTTCTCAATTTGCGATCCATTAGTTTGTAAATCTATTAGAGGAAAATCAAATGCGTCAAGATAAGCAGTAATTTGTGAAGGATATAGAGTTGGTTCGCCTTTGCCGGTCAATACAGCACTCGTAATCCCCTGCGCTTGAGCTAACATAACTGCTCTTCTGAAATTATGCCAATTAACATTAAGTGAACATAATTCTTTAGTCTCTTCTATTGTAGTGGTTTGTTTAGATACACAGAATGGACACTTGCCATTACATTTTTCATCACCAACTATTACTTGAAACGATAACATATCGCTCCCTTCATTTTATCACCCAAGTTTAAGTACTGGATGAATATGTTTGACTTGCAAACCCTTATTCCAATGCGTTGATTCTGTACACACACCATTAGTGCATTGCCAGACTATTATATTCTTTCCTGAACCAAAGCGAGGAATATGAACGTCACGCTTGACTTTGCCCTTACATATAGGACAAATAGCCTTTGCCATAATACGTCCTATTGCTTCATTCATAATGTTATAATACCCCCAATATAATATGTTAAGTCACTTAGTTTATCAGCATGTAGGTTCTGACGTAGTTTGTGGCGTCTGCCATAGTTTATGTCAGAACCTACATGCTCTCGTATGTCTCATACGAAATGCTAATCTTATTATAAAACAATGTTTCAACTTCTATATGACTTAATGAATAATGCACTACTTGACAACCTGTGATTATTTTAATGGTAGTTTGTAGTAACCCTCCTCTCCTGTATTTGGATTCACTATCATATACCCTTCTTTAAGTCTATGATATACGCCGATATGCGTTAAGATCACAAACATAGTTGGACTATAAGATGATGGCGATATATATCCTTTGATAACTAACCTCTTATTCTTTTCCCTTAATTGTTCTAATAGTTTCATAGCATTATCATCAAGATATTTATCCCTCAAACAATACGTTTTCACTGACCTGCCTAGACTGAACTTGAGAAACCTATTACTTCGATTTTCTGTACTTGATCTGTTGGTAGTAATCTGGAAGTCGATATAATGCGCTTTATCTGAAAAGAACTCAGGCGCGTCTGTAGGAATAGAGTTGAACATTCTTTACCTCCTGGATGTAAGGCAGTGACCAATAAATCGCTCATCCAGGAGAATCACCTAGCGATAATCCAACGATTAATTGGTCACTCAATAATTGTAGAAGTCAGGTAATTAATCTGACCAATCAATTATAACCCAGAGGTGCTATAATGTCAAAGGTTAATCCTGCTCTGAATCAAATCGTTTCCAACATTTATCTTTATTGCCAAAGTGATCACAACCACTAAATGTACCGCCAAAGGTACATATATCCCAATCAGGTTTCTTTTTATAATCTACTGATTGATACCACCACGCAGGACATACAAAAAGCCTATTCTCTGAACCTTTAGGAAAGGGCTTACCTACATCCCAATCATCAAAAGACATCCCGCCAAAGTCTGCAAGAGAACAACCTTTTTCTGAATTTGTCTTTAATACAATACCAGGATTAGATTCATATACACGCGTTACGTCATTGCGACGAACATGCTTAACAGGTTCTTCGTATTCATGCTTGAAATGCACTATGCCAGTACCTTTACAACGTATACAAACAATACCTGCTCCATCATGCTCTGCCAATCCAACATATAAACCAGTACCGCCACATGTCTGACATTTCTCATCAAATTCAATAATCATTATCTCAAATCCCCTTTCAATTAAGTTTCTTAACTAAACCTTCTCTTCCTCGCCTTTAACCAACTTCTCAACATCCACCTTAGCCTCAGCATTCTCAGTATTAAACTGATTAACTGCTGACCTAAATGATACTTCCCACGCTATAACCTGCTCTTTGCTCATCTGGCTCATCTTGTCAACACCAATCGTTTCCTTAATCTTATCAAATAAGCCCTTAGTAGCATTAGCCCGCATAACAGCCTTGCCCATATCTAACGCAGCTTCTAGCTGGTGATCAATACTCAATGCTGCACTTGCCATTCCTATTGTCCAATTACCAATATCTTTCACATCAGTTAGTTTCTTAGCACCCATTACAGCCAGAAATTGCTTTATAAGCCCCTTCTTAGACAACGCCTTAGTAGTAGTGTAGGAAAGCAACTCATCGCTCTCTACGCCTACTTCAAGACGCCACATTATCAAAGCTTTTCCCTTCACGAACTCAGCTTTAGCCCACTTAGTAGTTGATGGTTTCTTAGGGAATGCTATGGCTTGCCATTTATGACGTGCATCATCATCAACAAAAACCTCTTCCTCGGTTAATAGCTTGAAAAATGCTATCTTATCCGAGTCTGTTTTTGGTTGCCGAGATTGCTGTTTTTCTTCTTGAGGTTGCGCCTCTTGTTTGCGTCGCTTCCCATCTTTAGCGTCAGTATCTTTCTCAGGGGCACGACCTGTAAGCATACAATAAGTATATCGTTCAGCAAAAGTCATTAGTTTTCCAAACTCTTGCATATCGCCACTTGATTCAGTAATATCTAGTTCGGCTTCTCTAGTTGCATCACTAAAAGCATGTTCTAATGTAGCGATTAGAATCTCTCGCTTATCACGTATTTCTGTTCTATGAATCACTACTAAACCATGCTTATTAAGGCATGGATCAGTATTAGCTCTAAGAGCATCTAAAGTAGCATAGCTATAATTTACCCTATCGCCAGCCTTAGTTAAATAATCTACTGTTTTATTTGGTTTCAATGGCTCATATTTCAGTTGAGCATAAGCCAAAGCCTCGACTAATGTTGTATGTTTAATTACCAAAGGTTCTATTACTGGTTCTATTATTACTTCCTCAGCCATTATTCCTCCTCTTTATCTATATGAGAATCTAATTCTTCTCGCATCAAATTGATTACTCCATTATATCTACGCCCAACATCTTCTAATTTAGCCAACAGCGCATACATTTTGGTTGCATATACAGGAGCGTCCCATACTTGAATTCCATTATGAGCATCAATAATGCAACAAAATTCTCGCTCCTTAAATGAAACTTTCTCAATTGTTGAATCGCCCATCAAACTCCCCGAAATAATCCAACCATCTTGCCAGGGTGCATCAGCTTCTGTTTGATTAAGCGGATAGCGTACTTCCAATTTATTACCTCCCTATATCAACCCAATTCTCGCCATCCCACTCTTTGGCATAACGAGTAACCATTAGATAAGCCAACCAAATTTCATCAACCCTATCATTAAACTTCTGATCCAAGTAATCGTCTTGCGCAGCTTTTACCCATATTCCAAAGTCTACTATAGTACAACAGATTGAATATCCATCGCTCTTACATATCTGTGCTATCTGATCAGAAGTTAGTGTATCGTATACTGTTGGTTCAATAGCGCATTCACTTACCAAATACTTAATAGCCTGATCCCACATTGGAGGGCGTTTGGGTAACTCCATATTCTTGATTATATCAAACCAATCTGCTTTCTCTTTTACTTCGTAATCTCCACGACTGCGATCATTTGGTTTCGCTTTAGACATTATTTACACCAACTTCCTTTATAGTCATCATCAATCCATAACGTCCACTCAGGACGTCGCTTTGTAGTATTTATTCGCCACTCCAAACTAGCTATCGTTGAAGACTTTACCGGATCAACATCCACTTCATAACCTGTCAACTCGTAAGTATAATAATGAGATTCCTTCTTCTTGTATTCCTTTATAGCCTCAAGACCTTTTTTCAATGACGACCTAATCGCTATAATCTCCACATCTTGAGCATCACATTCAATACACTCAGTATTAGATTTTTGAGTCAGTATATAGATCATGATTCACTCTGACCATCAGCTACAATCTGACGCAAATCTGTAAGGTGTTTAGCCTTAGTAACTATCTCCATACAACGCGATTCAATCATCTGTCCTTGACGCTGTAATATACCTACTGAATTAAGACTACCGGTTTTAGTAGAATCATCTAACGTTGCCTCAAGCTTCTGTTTCTGATACGCCATAGTTTGTTCCATACTATCTAGCGCATAAATAAGCGTCTGTTTTTCTTCACGAATTTGACTATCCAACAAATCCTCATAAGACTTCAATGTATTATACAATCCAATCACCTCTCTTTTATCTCCCTGCCACAATGTTATGCTATTACCCATAGTATACAGGATTATATTATAAATGTCAAGGCTTAAATAGAAAAGGTGGCGAACTATTCTATTTCTACTATTAGTTCAACAGCTTCATAAGCATTATCTACAATGTAGTCTACATATTCTTCAATCAACATAGGCTCATATACCTTTGGCGTTCTAACCATTATAGTAATACATCCTGCGAATTTACCTGCTATGGCATCTGAAATATTATCACCAATCATATATGAATCATATAGATTAAAGTCATGTTCTAAAGCACATTTATAAAACATGTGTAGTCCAGGTTTGATAGTACGCTTTCTGCAATTACAATTCGCTCCTGGTGTATGAGGACACCAATACCAAGCGTCTATATCGCCACCATGAGCATCGATCTGTTGTTCCATTAAATCCATAAGTGCGATCCAGCGTTCAGGTGACGTAATTCCCATCTGAATATGCTCTTGATTAGTGATTATAAATTGTTTATATTGATTATCAGAAAGAAGTTCTATACCATCTAAAGCGCCATCTGTCCAGATTATATCATTAGGTGAAGTAAGATAATATGCTTTAGGTAACTTTCCATCACGATATGCCTGAACTACTTCATCTGGATTATCTGAACCATATCCTTCTGGCAAATCACCCGAACCAATAGATTTATTGTTATGTACTAAACAACCATTTAAGTCCCATAATATATGTCGCATTCTTCTATCTCCTTCGATAAATTCTGCAAAAATTTCGTGTAGTGGATATGAGCTTCGTGACGCAATTTATATTCCTTAAAAGCACTCCAATTATATTCTCTCATAATTAAGCCACGAAGAATTCTAAGACCTTCAATGTCTAATTCTGTACCCATCAATCCAACCTCTCAGAAGGTAATTCCTTCTCAGTCTGTTCATCCTCAAACGTTGAAACTTCCAACAACAATACAAATTGTTTAGTACCTGTCTCGAATCTATGATAAATATTCTTGGGAATGAAATAACGCTGTCCTTGCTCAAGCACTATTGCATGATGATGACCACCTGGATTCCATTCATGTAGCTTTAATTCACCAGCTAGGACTATAAAATACTCAGATTTGGTTAGGTGTTTATGTTTGGATGATAGGAAGCCAGGGAATATCGTCAGAAACTTACAACCTATGTTTAGCTTTAGGTCATTCACTAACCATGCTTCATCGCCCCAGATGTGGTCATGATCTCTTTTCACAGCTTCTAGCTTGTCTATATCTATTGGAAAGATGCGCGGAAATTTAGTTTCTTCCATTGATCTCCTTTTTTATTCATTCTCATATCACGCCATATACCCCCTGTTTGCTCATTCTTTCTCTTCTGTAGGTAATGTATTCAACTTCAATACAGGCTCGCTTTTAGGACTAACCTCGTCAATCTCAGCTTGTTTCTCAACCTTCTCTTTCAATAGCTCATACATGCGATCATTATCGTCGCCAGGAACTATTTTATCCAACAATTCCAACTTCACAGCATGTGCTAACGTTAGCAATCCAGGAAGGATCAAGTTCTTTGGAAAACCACCAGTAATATTCCAAGTCATTTTCTGTGTACCTTCTTCGATATATAAAGCAAATGCGAATTGAGGCATGACTTCTTGGTTAGGTGGCGTTGGTTGTTTCGATTTAGATGATTTCATTTGTAGTGGCTTGTTCTTCATTATTCACCTCACCATATAGTAATTGATATTCCTTTTCCCATTCATCAAGATCAACAGTTCGTGCGCCATACAGCTTTCTAGTCTGCACTCTAGCTGCTGCATTAGCTCGTTTAATAGCCTCAACTTCATCCATACCAGAAGCTAAACAGATTGTAAATGCTGCTGTGAAAGTATCACCACAACCGCAGACGTTTATTTTGCCTTCTTGTGGTTGGGAAGAAACTAATCTTTTCTGAACAAAGCCATGCTCCGCACTAGAGTCAGTTACAAGTCGATCATATAATATAGCTCCATTACCTTCTAGTGTTGTAATTAGATGTTGATCTTTCTTGTCAAACTGACGCCCATCACGAGAACCTACAAATAGATCAAACATTGCGTGTAATTGTTCTACATCAGCACCAGTATCGATCAGGCTGGTCAATTCGTCCTCGTTGAGAACGAGATAATCATAATCCTTAAACTCTCCAATACGCTTACGACTCATACCAATTATAGGACATTGAAAAAAGCCTTGAATAGCATTAAGAATATCCCAGGTTAAAATACCATGTCCAGCCTCATCGTAATCTGCCACGATAACTATATCTGCTGGCGATTTCGATAGATGAAAAACCTGGTTATATAATTTATTTTGTATAGTTGGCTCAAATTGCTGCACAACTTCATTAGCCCTAAAAATATGCTCACCATCTTCCCTATAGTATTTCACATAAGCTGGTGTACCATAACCTTCCACCATGAACTGAGTATCTACAAAACCTTTTTGCCATCGCTCTTGTAAGATTCTGCTATTTGGATCATGTAAGGGATTCCATACACCACAAGGTAAAACCCTAACACCCCAATTTTGCAACAAGTCTACAATATTAGCCGCTCCGCCGCCACTATAATGAGCATTGTCTGAATCAAAGATAGGCATATCTTCTAACTCTCTGGACATGACTTTGCCAAAATCACCACAATAGTCTTTATCTAGGCAATGGTCACCTATTACAGCTACTATAGTATCTGATGCTCTAAAGTTCATTATATTTGACCTTTCTTTTCTGAGAAATTATCAAACAAGTCCAATACATGATCGTCTTTCTTTCTAAGATAATCAGGTATTCTAGCATCCTGTACTATATCTATAACTTCCTTTGGAAAGCCTTTTGGATTATCCTCGGTCATTACACCTTGCTTCAACATCCATGAAGTATAGCCATAATCAATCTTAACGACAGTCTTTAGGGGCGTTCCCATGTGCTTCTTACCAAAGTTAAAACACAACTCTCCATCAACCTCTTTGAAGTATAACTTTTTGCCAACTATCTCTTCAATACTATAGCCTTCATGACCAATCTGGTGATTATTCCCAAAACCAATAGATACTAACCCTCTAGTGGAAGCCGCCACATCTGCTAAGTGGAATGTAACTTGTTCAATTGTTTTAGGTTTACAATTACCCCATCTCCCCATATGCGAAGCCACACAACCACCAATTAACGCCCACGTCAAACCATAGCTACCTTGAGCATTATAATCCTCTTCTTCACTTATATTTAACAAAGATTGTCCTAATCTATAAGCAGCTAATTCGCCATGTTTCTGATAAGACTCATAATCATCATCAGGTGTATCTTCTAAGCCTCTGTGTGCTATGTCATGGGTTAAACCAGCCACCACACCTATATCTGTATCAAGCATTAAGTTATCAAACATGCGATACCCTAACCATGCTGTCTTTTTAAGATGCCAACACAAACCCCCAGGAACGTTATCATCAGGTGGGTGGTACTTGCCAGTCATAGAAGCTGGTATATGCCATATATATACAGGCGCACTCCTTAAAGCTTCCTCGGTTAATTTTCGCACCTCTGGATCATTGATTAGATTTAATTCATTACGAAAGAACTCAAGATCGTAAACTGCGTCCAATTTTACACCTCCTCAATCCAACCACGCCTCAAAGCCTCTTTCATCAAACTAGACTTATTCAGCATTATAATAGCCCCTACTACAAACCATGTAATGCCTTTACCTGTTGTCGCGGGATTTTCCATACGCGCGCCCAAGACAGCACGATTTGTTCTACCAACTAATCCAGTAGCTTCCTTGAGAGAAACTAACTTTGGCTCAGGAGAAACAGGTATGCCTTTGCTCTGAATCTCTTTATACTTTTTTACGTCTGCTTCACTTAACAATATGATCCCTCCTTAAATAATTGTAGTCATTGCATCAATAATGAAATTATCCCAAAATTTACGATCTACCTTTTCGGGTAACTTGCTGATAGAAGCCGCTTGTTCGCAACGCTCTAGTAACATCTCTAAATGCGGAGCAACTATCTTAGCATAATCGAGTTTACCTAATTTTACATCACGCAGATAATCAGCTTCTTTAAGCGGGAATGTAATAGTACCATCCTCAAGTATTTCAATTACTTCCATCGCTGCCCTAATTGCATGAGATAAAGCCTTCCAGTCAACATTTTGGTTCTGTGCAGCATCCCGCGCCCTCGCCCCATATTTATCATAGTTTTGTTGAACTAGCCCAAATACCTCTTCAACCTTCATGCGCTCAACAAACTTACGACCTGTTACTTGATAGAATTTATGTGGTTGTTCATCTAACTTATATATATGTTCACCTTCTGGTAAATCATCCCATATATCCATTAGCCTCATATCGCGTCGTCGAGGATGATCATCTATGCTATCAATAGCCTTCCCCAACGCAGTTATAACTACTTGCATAGCCTCAACGCGGGAGCCTTTAATACCATACTTAGCAGCTTGTCTTCTAGCATAACCTACTAATGCCTTTAAGGATTTGGTATAAAATAATGCTCTATGTTCTACTATGCGCTTCCAAACTTCTGATGTCTGAATCAACATATTTTCAGGAGCATGAAGCATATCTAATACACAAGTTTCCCCAGTACAAGCCAACTTGATAAAATAATGCAAAGAATACCAGTCACGATCTATATCGCCTTTCACATTCTTAATATCATTATCGCCTGTAGAATTTGATAATGTATTAGGAATCTTACCAAGCAATAGTTCCTCTCTAGTAGGCAATACGATCCCTTTATAATCTCGATCTGATTCTGGGGTATCTGTGCCATATAAATGTGATCCAAATATCAGTTCAACTACAATACTTCTATCCATACCATTCCTTTGTTAAATAAAAAAGGGAAGGCTATTGTGGATTGCCTCCCCTTCTCGATAATTCTATACAACCCTAACATTTATAGTATACAATACAAAACCATAAATGTCAAGGGGATAATTAAGTTATGCGCCTGTTGTTTTGCGTAATTCAGTAATAGACCCCAATAGAAAGCGTGTCCCTGGTACAGTAAGACGAAGAGTAAAGCCGCCAGAGTTTTCAGCACGAATCTGGATTTGGCTGGTAAATGGTAAAGTCTGGAATGTAGTAGTAATCTGTATCCACTCTGTTGTTAAAATATCACCAGCACTATTTATCGCAAATGGCATTGTAAATGCAGAACTCGAAAGCCCTACTTCAAGCTTTAAGAACTTGTTGCGATAATCTCTGTCGGTATCATAGGTTTTATCGCTAGTTGGTGAAGCATATTCATCATTCTCGACAAAGAGGTTTTGATCACTATGACGATTATTATAAGCTGTGTTGTTGGCAATTTTACTCCCCCATTGGCGCGCACCAATACTCTTGTATTCTGGAATTGCATCAAGGGTGTCAAATGTAGCTGTATTTATATCCAGATTAGTAAATCCTAATACCTGATCAGTTATGTACGATAACATAGATAATGCATTTCCAAGCATTTGTTATTCCCTTTCCTACCACCAGATAAACGATTCTTCAATCCCATTGCCCCAGTCATCGAGCGGTGTTATAGTAGCTTCCACGACCCCGTTTGAATTTCCTTCTTGATCAAACTGTGGTTTATTATCGTTATCATCATTGCTAAAGAATAGAAAACGCCTTAACCAATTTGTATCAAAATCGGAGCCAGTTATCCCCAAACCATCTCCTTCATCAATCTCACTACTGAAAAACCAAAACTTCCCTAACAATGCAGCAGCGTCAAAGAACGTAATTTGCGTAGTCTGTGTTTCAATATTAGTTTCCATTCTATGCGTCTCAACCACTTCGCTAACTACGCTTAAAGCTGAATCAGTTATATCTACAAAGTCACCTAAATCTATAGCCAACCCATCACCATTTAACAGCCATGATATTTTAGCATCATATACTGCAATAGGTTCTGCGAATCGCGACAATAGCCTAGAAGTAGCTATATCCAATATTAACGTATCTGTATTATGCAATTCCCAATGAGTCGTTAAGTCAAGATTCTTTACACCATATTTGGCAATACTATCTGTATCACGCTCAGATCCATGCTCAGTTTGCGCTTGTCCATACTTCCACGAAACTTGATTGATAATATTCTTCTTATCTGAATCGCGTTGACTCAATACAATCTCAGGTTCTTTAACAGTCACGTCGCCTACGAAACTAAATATTGATCGATCTGCGCCAGAAGTCTGCGAAGGTGCAAATACATTAACGTTGACTTTGCCATCCTTGCCAGTATAGATAAACCCGCCAATCATCTTCATTAAATCAGTAGCCATATCCAATAACGTAGAACCATCAGGCCATATAGTATCACCAATCCTAGTTCCTTCTGTAGCTACACGCGCGGCGGCAATACTAGTTATGTCTAATGCAGATTCTTCTAACAACGTATCCATATTGAACCATTTGATTTGAAATATATCATCTACCAAAAACTCTAAAATATCAATAGGATTCATACCTGATACAAAAGTATCCGAAACCACTAAACCAGAACTAGATACAGCAGCATCATCAAAGTCTTTCAACGCATCATAGATTAGCATTGTAGCAGTCCAGTTTGACGTATCTTTCAAGTCCTTAATACGCCCCTGGAATTGCACAGCAGGGCTTGTAGCCCAAGCTGGGCCATAACCCGCTATAATACGCACCCAAGCACCTATATATTGCTTCTCAAAGAAGATTGAATCAGCATCAGTAATGCTATAACGATTTGCATCATTCTTGAGCGTTAAGGTAACGTCACCAATCTTAGATACGCCATGTTCTTTATCAAACTGGCGTCTTATAGAAGTTAAAGAAATACGATCCTCAGTCAACGAAAACTTCCTACTATCTGGCACAAAGACCTCGACTATGTAGGAAGGTATATCGCTCGTTATGAATAACTCTATATCTGTGTCTGTGTCTTGTGTAGGCATTTAATACCTCACTGATCCCATATCACCTTGACGCACTCGAAACCATTATCTCGATAAGCTTGCATTAAGGCGTCATATTGCTTATCCTCATAGTATAACCCAACTATAGCACCCCCAGAGCCAGGAAGCTTGGCAGAGCAGCCTATCTTGGACGCTATATCAACCATCTTGAGATTATCTTTACCTACAACCTCTTCGCCATATAGCTTTACTCGTGTTGAGAAATTAAACTCCATCAGATTACCCAAAGCCTGATAATCTTTCAACTGCAATGCTTCTCGCGCCGCCCAAGCTATTCTAGCCAGTCTTGCCATTTCTTTAATAACCTTCAAATCGCCATCGTTATATAAATGGCGAATCTCATTATGAACCTGACCTGAATTCTTGCGCGGATTATCAGTGTAAGCTATGAAAGCACTTGGTAATGGATAATCTAATGGTTTATAATGACCATAATCACGCAATGTTCTACATTCTTGGCTAAAATCCATAAATACTAAACCGCCATAGGTCTGAATAACTCTATCCTGTAGGCCAGCAGTAATGCCTAGCTCTTGATTCTCAACAGCCCATGCTAAATGTGCGCGCTCTTCTAAGCTAACCTCATGCTCAAAATGCTCATATAAACAATTCAATAATGCCACTATTATTGCTGATGACCCACCCAATCCAACTTGTCGTGGAATATTAGAACCATATGTAATATTGAAGCCATATCCTAACCCAATATCTATCCCATAGGTTTTGTAAAACAATGCACACGCCGCATGAATCAAACGCAATGCCCCGTAATGTCCAAAACGTTCAGTATGATCAACTAACGATTTTAAACTATCATATCGTAACCTATCCATTTCAAGGTTAGGTATTATCTCAACATAACCACAATCATGTGGAACTAACTCTATAGTAGCCCCCCAATTTCGCACACACGCACTCAACGTCTTGCCATCAAAACCATCGCTAGGATTACCAGCTAAACCAACTCTGGCGTATACTGTTGATTGGATCATTAGACCTTATTCCCCTAAAACTCAATATTAAATGCTACGAAACCAAAACTTGCCATATATTCTGAATGTGACTTATCTAACTTCCACGCAAAGCCAAAAGCATCATACCACAAAAACCAGTATGGCACAGGCTTTAATGAAAATTGTACGAATATACAACATCGCTTCATGGATATTATCAATCCCAAGCCACGCTCAACGTATTTCGTTAAATATAATCGTTTTCCCCTTACCATCGCTATATAACCTCACCTCTCTTGTCATTATACCACATCTAACCTTCTATGGCAAATTATGCCTTATCATAACACTCAGCACATAAAACTATTTTCATTTCTTTAATGTAAGTAGTTTGCGCCTTATTATAATAATCTTGTGGTATCTCTTTACCACAACGCTTACAAAATATCACTATCGGCGTCTCTTTCTGTGGTTGGCTAATCACCTTAACGTCATGCTTCAAGCCCTTTATCTCACGCTTTAATGCTTCAATAGTATCACCCAACTCTAAGTTCTTCTCAACTAACGCTTGATTCTGTTCTTCCATTACAACAGGTTCTACGAAATACTTGTCAAACTCTTCCTGCACATTCGCCTCTGTTGCTGGCTTAACAGACCATGTGTAAGGCCAATCGCAGTATTTGTCGAATTCAACCTTGAGTAGTTCGCGACTTTGTAAAGCACCTTGATAAGCTTTTGACTGGCTGGAATGTATACCCATACGTGCGAAGTGTTTTGACATAGGCTTCATATAATTCGTATACCAATCACCTTGCCAGAAGCGACCATGTACTGTTAAGACTTCCAAGCCATTCATAGTCATTAGCTTGCCGCCCTTCCAATAAGCACGAGTCTCAGGCTTAATTTGGAGATGGTGGACGCCAGTACAGACTTCACAATTCATTACTATTATATCATCCATGCGGCCAGTTTTCATGAGGAAAATATTGACCAAATCAAAATCTGCACCCGCGCCAGTATTTTTTTTGTGATCATATAACCCACCCCAGACATCTTTACCATGCCTCTCTATATCCATGATCAGCGGAACCGAAGTTACTGTTTTGTAGTCAAAAATCTCTGGGATGTCATCCATCTTAAACTTCTCATGCCAGTGTTTGCCATAACGATTATTCGAGGCGTTACTTGCGCCTACCACAAATCCAGCATCAGCAATTTTATAATAATTGAGCATTGATGCTGTATTATACATATCTGAGTCGTATATCCCCACTACCCCACCTATCTCACAAGCCACGCGGAACCTTTCCAGCTTTGTCGCGTATACGTGGCCTTGTGGATGAGTAATTTTAATAACCTCATCTATTTTATCGTTATGCTTTTCAAGAAATTCTGGCTCAAGATCGTAGTCTAAGACATACAGCTTTATCTCATTATCGGGATGAAATGTTTTAAAGCTATTTACGAAAGCTGATAAGCCCGGTTGATAGCCGCGATTCGCCGCCACGACTGCTGAAAATTGTGTCATTTCTCTTCCTTTCCTATAAAGATATTCACTTGTTCTAATATAGACTCACGCTTCTCTTTCCAATCATGCTCCCAAATTACCATACATTCAATTCCTATTTCTGCATAAAGAGCTATCATCTCATCTGGGTCTTGATCTCTATGCCAGTATGTTCCCCAGAGTTCAACTATTTTATCAACATCCTTTACCTTAAAGTCTGGATTCTTACTCTTACCATTTTTTAATTCATACCATAAACCGCTATCACCTACAAATACTAATTCATCAGATGTTGCTTGATCAAAATCTTGTTCTAAATAATTAGGTGATAACTTATAAGCCCCTTTTCTTCCTTTTCTTACTCTTGCAACATAGACTGGATTTTGCCAAGATTCTAATCTACTCTTACTAATTGCTTTGCGATATTCAGGTCTTGCCCAATTTGCTAAAGTAACTATACTTTGTTTTAAACGCAATAAAGGATTATCTTCATATCTTTTCTTTGTTCGTGTCGATGCTTCCATGCGATTAACTAAATCAGACCAGTAATTCCACATTTTTTCACTATGATTTTCTCTAAAGCCAGGTGTTTCCCACATCTTGAAATTTCGCTCACTTAATAGTTCATGGTATGCAGGATCATTTAGTCGATGTTCTTCTGAAACATATTTACGCCAACCTCTATTTAAGAATTTTCTAGTTACTTGTTGACCACAGCCACATGCACATAACGGTGCTTCACGCCAACGATCTTCAACAAACGATTCTGTAGCTCTATGATGATTATGAATATATGTATTCCAGCTATAGGGAGGTTGTTTCATTCTAATAACAGGATTCCCGCAACCACAAGCACACAATGGCGCGTTATCATCAAAAACCCAAGTGTGATATTTTCGCTGATTATGATTCTTTATAAAAGTATTCCATCTGCCATCTCTATGCCATGTAACATATTGTCCACACCCACACTTACATAATGGCCCAAAGCCTTCTATATTATTAAATTCAAGTTGTTTGGGTTTTCTCTTTGGCATGATTACTAACCTCTTCATTTCGACACAGCTATCAGGGGCGAATGAAGTCACCCCCAACAGCCTATCTAGGTATCGACTCGTCAGATGATCAAGTCTGACAAGAGTTCTGTATGTTATAGTCTGTTCATATTATATCAAATATCACAGCTAAAGTCAATGATAATCATACTCTACCTATGTCCACAACTCCCCAACTCATGTTCCTTAACCTTCTCCACCAAATCACCCAAAGTATAAACTACCTCAATCTCTGGCCTTACTAGCTTAGTTTGTATCTGAACGTCTTGCATTCGTTGATAATCCTCATGTACCCCAATACATAAAGGCTTCTTAGTCATAGACCACGCGCCTAGCTCATACAACACAATAGGACATATCGTTTCTTTAGGAAACCAAAATGAAATAACATCAGCCGCGCGTAAAGCATCGTACTCCCACTTAATCTGCACTTGCGCTGCATTAGGATCACCAATTGGGAAATCAGCCCTGCGTGGATTCAATATAGTTAAAGTAGTGTCTTCTAGCTGTTTAGCCATTTCCTGTTGCCAATCTGGGCATCCAGTTATGCCACCTGCTAGAAAGACTTTTTTATCAGTTCCATATAGTTCGTAGTTGTTTATTGCTTCAACGTATCGCATTCGTTAATAACCTCCATAGTTGGTATCGCTTTCTGAAAATCTTTCATAATCAAAAATGGTGGGTATACACATTCAAAGCCTGACGCTCCCGCGTGGCCTCCACCTTTCTTGCCATGATATTCATATTGTTCAGCAATCACAGATACATCAATATCCTTATTAGTCAACAACGAAACCATCCAATACCCATCTGGAAAGTATCTAAATGGCATCCATATATCTGCATCAGGCGCGATTGCCTGAATAGGTTGCGAAGAGAATCTACCATTGACTGCGAAACATTTATAGCCGTGAAATTCTATCCAGAAGCCATGCGTTTTGATGTATTCTTGTTCAGTACGATCTTTGTATTGCTGAATTACTTTCCCATTCACAATAACAAAATCAAGATAGTTGTCCTTCTGTAGACTATCCCAAACGGGTGATTGTGGATTAGTGTCAAAAGCCTCCATACCAGCATTAAAGAACTTAGTCCTATCGCCAAATTTCCACGTCCAGGTATCTCTATCGCCAATCAATTGAATATATTCAGGTGTTTCGCTTCGACTAAAATATTGCCACGTTAATTCACAACCAGCTTTATCAACAGAACGCAACCCTTCTATAGCGATAGGAAACCCCTCGTATTTTTTGATAGCACTAACATGATGATCAATCCAGATTACGTCAGTAGTTATAGCTCTCAGTTTGTGCATATCCTCTGGTTCAATTGAGAAGTCTACGATATACACCCTTTCATCACTACCTATAATATCCAAAGGAAACTCTTTGCCATAATTGATAACTTGACACGTTTCATCATCTACAACACGTTTCTCAAATAACAATACAACGTGCGCTGATGCTTTACCATCCATATCATCGTGATAAAATATTTTCATTTAGTCTTTCTCCTATTCAGATAATCTTTAATCCATTTACCTATGCGCGTCCTAGCATAATCCTTACATGATATAGCCTGTTCGCCATTCCCTATTCCTGAGCCATTATATCCACATTGACTATTCCATATCTTGCTGATACATTTATAGCAGTTTCGTTCTTTCATTACTTATCATTTACCTCTATACTACAAGATCATATACACGACAAATACGCTCTACAAACTCTTTCATATCTGCCAGAAGTTGGCGATCTCTATAAGGTAATCCAAATTCAAAATTAAAATGACTATAGTTATCCCATAAATCATATACAGCTTCTTGAATCGTCTTCTGTTCTAGTCGTACTTCTGTAGAAATTGAGAATTCAAATATATTAAAGCTATTATCGAGTGTATCTTGATGAAGCTCATAATGACAAGCACAGCCTATTTCTCGATAAAGTCTGTTGAGATTATTTACTAATGATAACTGATCGTGTAGTTCCATTACTTCATCAACGCCCCCGCTCTATCAGCAATCATCATAGCAAAATTAGCCACATCTATAGCTTCTTCAAGAATGCCTTCCCCAGAATCAACAGCTTTATTTAATTCAACACATTCTCCAGCTAGACGACCTAATAGATACTCCATAGAACAATCCTGCCAACCATCTCTATCATCATTCTGCTTTAACTTGGATTCCATAGCTTCTACGAAGTGAGATACTTCAACTCTAATTGGTTTAACATTTTCCTCAGAATACAACCTCATAACTGGACTAATTGGAATATGATTAAATTGAGTAAATTCAGAAGCAAATAATTCCATCAAACGATGTAATTGCATTTTTACAACACCGCCTACATCGCGATAGCCATGCGATGACCCATAGGCTCGATTCCACAATAAAGCCCCGCGCTCATTAAGTGTAACTTCTGCTTCCCAATTTAGATTAAATTCTATTTCAGTTTTTAACATAAATCAACACCCCACTCAATAGGAAATTGCCTACCTCTATCACGCATAAATGTAACCATCTCTTTCCAAGCATCATCAGCTTGTTTATAAGTATGAAATATTATACTAGACTTGAGTATCCATTGTGGTTTTGGATTATTCTTTGGCTCAAATAGACGCTCGCCAATCATAGGCAACAATGAAGGCGCTATGTCGCCTTCTACGATTTTACCTTCTATCAATGCGAATGGCATTATTTATCCCTCTCCCAAGAATGCAATACTAGTTATATCTTTATAATAAACTCTCACATTCTCACCATCTGTGTCAGGCTTTAACACACTATACATCCCATCATTACTTCCAACACCTACAAAATAACCACACCATGATTCTGTCTTAGTTTGTACTCTTATAAGCATGGTTTTAATTCGTGCAATACGCGCCAAGAATCCCCAATCGCTTAATGGGCTTTCATGTCCTATTTCTTCTATAAGTTGTTCGTCTACTTCTTTGGCATCTAATACTATAGGCTCAACGTCAGATTCTTCATCAGGCGGTGATACTGCACAACCCATACCTTCAATCTCAATAGTTAGTTTAGCTTTCATCTGATCTATATTAGGAACATCCTGTACTAATTTAACATTTTCTAATCCATAGACTAGAACCCAATTAACATAAGTGTCCAAAGCTTTTTGTGGTGTTTTGCGCGACCCATCAACAATCCAATCTTTTCCTATCTTATAAAATACCCAATACATTATTTAGCCCCCTTACATATTCTCAGCTATCTTAGGATCATCCTTGCATTTATCCCACAAAGAACTACAAACTCTCGATAGCTGTTTAATTGCATAAAATAATTGTGTTTTCGTAAGACTTTTATGATCCTGAATTGAACTATGTATCATAGTGAATACATACTTCCAAACAGCAAACTTACAATAACAGATAAACTCTTGGTCACTTACTGATGTTCCTTTACTTATAAATTCTACATCATCATTATCACAAGGCTTTTCAGTACGAAACACTACTCTAATCTTATGATTACGATCAATACTCTCTATTTCTTCACCATATGATGCAGTGTATCTCAATGTTTAAGTTCCTTATTATCTTCCATCGGCTCAATACTTATGATGCGCTTAACCTTATATCGTCGATAACATTCTGAACATTCTACAATAGTTTCATCTTCAAATTCATTCTTATCAAATACAAGTTCGCCATAAAACATCGAACCACATTCACAATCAATTTGGTAGTCATCACCAAAGTCGCCAACCCATTCTGACTTAATCAACTTAACTTCTCTAACCTTAGCTTCTGACCAATTTCTAGTACCACAGTAAGGACAGCGTTTAGGGTTATCAGATCGTGCATTCCATTCGTGTTCACATCGCTTACAACGTTTAGAATAAGTCATAGCCTCTCCTAATTATTATAGTAATGGGTCAATCCCCCATAACCCATATATCCAACATATAGCAATTCCAAAACCAGCACAAGCAAACACAAGCAATGTTGACCAGAACATTACAGCAAACAATGGATAGGTATTACGCTTTCTGCAAGACCAACACATACAAACTATAAACATCCCGCCAAAGCTACCTATTAAAAATGCTATTGTAAGTATCGCGCCTAATGGTAAAACAAGTAATATGCGCCACTCCATCACTATATCCTCTCCCTCAATCACCTAATGTCAATATCGCAGTATCATCACTTACCCTATCCTCAATATAGACCATTTCATAATGCGGCGAAATACAAGGCATCCAGCACACATGCCAGTCTTTACCATCCTTTTGAATAGCCTCTGGATGCTGCAATTCTGATACTATCATTTGTGACGTAGCTCCATAGCGTTTCATATTGTAATATTCATCAAAATAGAACCAGTTTATCTTTATATGGCAACCGTGACAGTGTGGACTCATTCTAAACTTAGCACCCTTAAAATAACGTCCTGTCCCTAGTGGTCGTCCATCTGCCCCGTAGTATGTGGTATTTTGCTCTTTAGTTGGCGACATTACTTACACCCTCTCCCTCAACCACTCTACAAACTTCCTCAAATCATCTTCACTAGCACCAGCTAACTCAAATAACAGAGGTAATTTCTTAACAAACTCTTCCTCAGTCAATGGTTCTGGAATACGCCCTGCGCTAATAGCTGCTAAAGCCACAAACTGCGCCTTCTCTGCTTCGTCTAACTTCAACGCTATAATATACCTATCTAACGTTTCTTTCTTCTGTGGTGCGCTAACACGGCCACGCTCAAGGCGACTTACGTTACCTGGATTAAAGCCATGCTGACGACAGAATGCGCGTAAGGTTATTCGTTGAGATATGCGTTTTGACTTGAAGAATTCAGCGAAGGTTATGATTGCTATTCCTTATCTAATGAAGACGTATATTCGTCCTTCGTGCCTTTCATTCTAAATTCTGTATTATGTCTATCCATAACGATAGGAAGCACTTGATCTATCGCAGCATAGTCTTCCAAGTTGGATGATAAATCATATCCTATTGTAGCCGCTAATTCTCTAGCTTCATTTTCTGAATTCAATAGTGAACGTATAGCAGGATACACACACATCGTCATGAATCCCTGTAGTCCATCTCGAAAGTTCTCTGTGATATTTTCCATTAGTTCATCTGTAACTTTAACCTTTATTTCTTCCAAGTCATTACTCCTTAATCACGCTATACTAATCCCACAAGGATGACCAAACATTATGTCATCTATGCGATCGTAAGTTTTATCTTGATGGTTTGCTATAGTTGATAGTATTTCAACACCCATGCCATATATAGTTATATCCATACGCGCTATCCACAATTTACGACAACAAAAATGATAACTACATACACCAGCAATGCGCTCTCTAACCTGTTCTGGTTTACTCAGGTTCTTCATTGCTATCCTCGTCTATATCTTCACACTCTTTTACGCCGCGCGCTTTCTTGATAACTGCCTCAATCCTTACCCCAAGTGGGCCATCAAACATAGTCGATCCACCAATAACCTTATATGCCGCTATCTCTTCTAGCATGTCCAACATCTCATTAGCTATATCATCCTGTGAAGCAGTCTCTTCTTGATTAACAATAGGCTCACACAACCCTCGCTCAAGCTTGTGAATTCTATCCAATAATGGACAGACTGATTCAAGAATCATATCTTTAAGTGCTGATCTAATATTGGCAGGTATATGCGCCTCTTGTTTATTCTCACAATCTTTGTTCGCGGCAGACACTATAGCTCTGGCGAATTCGTGCCATTCTTCACAGGGAAACATGCTACTTATACCACGACCATGATCAACTAAAGTTACTACGTCTTTGTCTCTGAATATTAAGTAGCTTCCATCATCGAATAGGGTTGGGAATGTGCATTTAGTCATTGATAAATATCTCCTTGTTAATCCTCAAATAGTTTCATTTGTAAGCGATTGTTGGTGTTTTTAACGAATTTTTTGTAATCTTTAGTATGTTTAGAATAATTACAAGATTGACATGCCGGAATAATATTTTCTTTAGTATAGCCACCACCTTTACTTAGTGGGATTTTATGCTCTTGATGTAGGTCATCTGATTTCTTTCCACAATAATGACATCTACCAAAATGTCGATCTAAGATAGTGTGCCATTCTTCTTCTGTTAGGGTACATGGAAGATTATGTTTTTTGGCACGTCGCCGTTGTAAGCCTATTCTAACACTTTCAGGACAATGACTAGTTTTTTTAGACTGTTGTTCTCTAATTTTCTTATTAGCATCACTATTCCACTCCTCTAACTCTGCTTTATAAAATCACCATCGCCCCATTGGTTTATATGCAGGTATTTGACGTTTTTCAATTAATCTTCTCATGCGTAAACGCGTGATTTGTAATAGTTCACATGCTTGGGGTGACGTTAATAGTTTTTTTACCTTTATATCGTCATTTATCATATTATAGTTCGTTCACTTTCTCCATCCTTTCCTGTTGAAGTTTTCTGCCAGCAATTACAGCTTTCTTACTTCGAGATAAAAATTCACAAATAGCTCTTTCAAAGATTTCCTGCTGTGAAATAGACCATATATCTGCTAATGATTTTATATCTCGTTTTGCTTCTAACGATAGTCTAAATCCTACTGGTTGTTTTTTTAAGGATAGATTATTTTGTTTCACGCTTCGTTTAATACCTCCAATATATCTTCCAAATGCTCACATGCTATAATGATAGCATACTAGCAATACAATGTCAAGCTATTTTATTTCACTTGAGGCCATAATTGTTTAGGATCAGGTAAGGTCAAATTATGGTCAATAGCCTTTATCCAACCTTTGCATTCTGCTTCAAACTTATCTTGGTCTTGATACATTTCTAAAAACTCTGCTATAGCTTTATCTATAGTCATCCAATGGGCAATTACTTTCCAACCACATTTGGTGTGATCTGTGGCATAATAATATCCTGCTGGGAAGGTCTGTTTGCTACCCTGGCTATCAAATCCTGAATCTGAGATTATCATAATAGGCGGCTTCCCGCATAACATACTTAGAAGGGTAGTACCTGTTGCAGACCCTATGCGAAAACGTGCTTTTGATATGGCCCACAGGGTAGCGTCCAAAATCTCACTAGGTTTGTCAACTAAGTCCCATATAGCTGGACATCCTAACTGTGCTGTGCTATCGGGCTGCCCTGCGATCAAACATTTAATTCCCTCAGCTTTCAGTCCTTCATAGAAAGGTTCCCAATTAAAGTTGCGTCCATAAGCGTAGCGTTGCCTGCGCGCAAAAAGTAATACATCAAAATCACAGTCATAGTCTTTAGTATATTGTGGTACAAAAAATGACTTAGCCATCTTAAATGAAGCAGTAGGTTCAATATAAGTCCTCTGCCATTGCGGTGGTTGTCCAGTCTTGATATGATCTTCCCATACTTGAGGCTCAAAATGAGCTTTGAATTGCTCCATATAAGGAATTTTCCCCTCAGGCCATTTCAATTTTGCTGTCTCCTTGAACTTAACCTGAAATTTGTTGCCGCCAGCAGACCTCTCGATTGCGCTTGGTCGTTCATAAATATGCCTTTCAGTAGCATTTGGATATAACGCTTCTTCACCAGCTTCATGTATGATAATTAGTGGTCTTGGTATGCCATATACCCCAGGCACGTCTTTGGATATTTTACTACCGAACTCGCCCATGAACGGGAGTTTAATCGGTATTTCATTCTCTTTCATTATTCTCCTTTTAATATTACTATGTCAAAACAATAACTAATATTGCAATTATTACCACTATTACACCAAAACCTAGAAATCCTGCCTGTATACTGGTCATATCAACTTCTCCAATCGTCTAACCAAAGTATGTCGCGCCGCCTGTAGCTCTTCAAGCATCGTATATCTAGCATGGGCTATAGTACCCATATCATCAGTCAATAACTCAATAGCTTCGTGTTTAGCGCATTCTTTTATTTGAGCATTGGTTAGTGGTAATGAATCATTCCATTCTTTCGTAAGAGCTACCTTGCAAATACGCCCTAGATAATCAGTATGTATACTAGCCAGACTTTCCATATCTTCAAGAAAGAATCGCAATTCCCATTCTTGAAGTCCAAATTTATTGACGTATTTTTGGAATTCATCACAGAATAGTTTGAATTGTTTTTGGGTTACTTTAGCCAATTACTCCTTCTCCAAACTAACTTCAAACTCCTTAATAGCTTTAATAATCTGATTCTTAGCAATATTTATAGCCATCTCGCTTGCAACAACAGCAATAGGCTCACCTTTGATAATGCTCTTGATTAGAGTCTGGAAATCCTCATCCAACAGTTCATGTTTAATAACCTTACCAGTATCTTCAAACCACTGGTCTAAGACTTCTGTGGTTTTCTTGATATTTTCATCCAATATAACAATGGCTCTAGTAGCTACAGTTTGACCAACTTTCTCAAGTATCTTACTCTCATTAGCTGTGATAAAGTCTTGAATTTGAGTGTTCATTACAAACCTTTCTGCGATTACTCGCTTAGTTGAATGTTACCTCATATATTTCCTGACAATGTGGACAATTTGTAAACTTGCTGTGCCAATTAAACATTACGAAAAACTCACGCTCGCATGCTAGACAAAGGTAATCATCACCCACTTTATTGAAGTCCAGTATGGTTAATTCAAGTTGATACATAATACTCACACCCTTCGTCATGCCATGACGCTTTGCCTAACGCCATGTCTATTAGTACCCAATGTCCATCTTGAGCCTTACAGAAGTCTACGCTCCAATAACCTTCTATAACCTTAGCAACCTGATTAGCGTAGCTTGATAACAATTCGATTTCTTCATCAGTCTGTGTATTCATTTCAGCTAACAATTCTAGCCAGTTCTCAGGTAGTTTAGACATACCATGCGCAGCCCAGGCCTCATCCCCTTCTGCGATAGCATCGGTGATCCAATACGCATGTTTGCATTGTATTCT
>SDBU01002135.1_pt1 | contig 26894 bp, 38 predicted proteins | sample 2277071 | NCBI WGS metagenome assembly SDBU01 (sample SAMN10397929, study PRJNA504765) | marine sediment metagenome | isolation source: marine sediment core GS08_GC12, 126 cmbsf | place: Arctic Ocean: Gakkel Ridge, Loki's castle | collected 2008 | reverse complement strand
AGAAAACTTACGGATATACGCCGGTGGTCTCGAAAATGCACAAGGGTATCTTGACGAGAGAGTTGCCAATGAAGAGGCCGAGAACAAGCGGCTGAGAGACTTTGCTGAGTGGATGTTAAGACACAGTACGGATACTTGTAATGCGGGATGTGTTATAATAGACACTGGTGCAGAGACAATCAAGTTGAAGGCAGAGCAAGCCCTACAAGAAAGGCGGTTGAAGTGAGGAAAATAACCGACTACCAAATAGCAAAATGGAAGCATCAAGGCAAGATAACGGCTTTTATAGCTGCTATCAAAGCTCTTCGGTCTGAGGTCGAGCGGCAGAAAGAAGATTTGTTGGAATTTGGCAGACATACAGCAGGATGTAGTGCCGCTTTAGGCGAGCAGTATAGATGTAGATGTGGCTGGCGTGAATACGAGAAAACCCTAAAGGAAGGCGGTTGAGATGAGCTATGATTTTGAATGTAAACTGACCTTGTATTGTGATGAACCAGACTGCGATAGAAGTGATTCTTTTAGCAACGACAGCAGTCGGGGACTTCTAAATGATGAAGCTACAGATGAAGGGTGGCTTTTTAACAACGGAGAAGATGGTGATAGCCATACTTGTCCTGATTGTGCTGAGGCCAGAAAAAAGCAATAATTCTCAGATTTTTCTTGTAAGGACTACTCAGGGATGGTAGGATTGTGCCTATGAACAGTAAAAGTCACAGTCAGGTTAGAGATAACCAGAAGTGCTCGAAGTGCAATTCCCCTGTGGTTTTTGCTGTTCATACTTCGGGCACTTTTTTTAATGATGAAAAATGGAATCACAAATCATACACGGCGGCTATTACATAAAGGCCCGAAAAATACAGGAAAGTACAATAACGCACGCTCCACCCCATGTTAGGGAAATATGGGACTTATTCCTCTGTCGGGCCTGTCATAGCAACAATAAGTTCTTACAGCGAGGACAGTTACGCATAAGTTACGACGAAATCAGAGAGGCCCTGCATTGGATGGTTGGTTGGCGTAAAATCCGGTATTCAAAATGGGACTGCGAAAGAGCGCTGAAGGTGCTAAAGAAAGCCACAATGATAACCACAAGGAAGACCACAAAAGGAATGGTCGTAACTGTTTGTAACTACGACTTTTACCAGAACCCCAAAAACTACGAAAGCCACACCTATATGGGGGGAACGAAAGCCACAAGAAAGCCACAGACCACCGACACCATATACAATAATGATAAGAATGTTAATAATGAGAAGAATGAGAATGTATTACGCGCACGGGAATTTTCCAAACAAGATTTTCGGGATAGGGCGATAAACTTCGGACTTACCGACGAAGAAGGTGAAACGTGTTTTGACCGCTACGAACAGCAGGGGTGGAAATTCGGCAATGGGCTTGACATTCCGAGCATGGACGCCGCCTTGGGGCGGTGGCGGCTCAACAAGCAGGAAAGGGAATCGCAGGGCGGCAAAAAGGCACGACTACTCCCTATCGTCGGCAAAGTCTGTTCAAAGGATGGCTGTGGCTTGCCGGCGGTTTACAAGGATACGAGCGGCTCATATACTTATTTTAAGTGCAAGAAGCATATGCCTGAAAAGGTCAAAGCACTCTATGACTAAGGAGCGAAAAAATGGAAAATTCAATTATGATAGCCATAACAGAGACAAAAGCAATGCTGAAAGGCAAAGAAGGAGAGAGTATCGAAGACCGCCTTTCCTTTGCAATGAGCAAAACCTTGAATCACTGGCTTGTAATAGACGAGGATGGTCAATTTCGGGCTGCTGTTGGTGCTGTCTTGCTTACTGCAACCGACGATGAAAAGGAAAGAATCAGCACCGAACTACGCAGCTTAAAAGCCCTAAGCTCCGCACTTTCGGGCGTTCCTGTAGATTTTAGCCAACTTGAGGTAGGGAAAACCGAACCGATAGGATTAAGCAATTTGTGGCGAAAGGTAAAGTCAACGAGCAGAGAAAGAAGTTAGGGGTAAAATGAAAAAGAGAAAATGGGTTGTTGACTTCACCGCTAAGGCTCAATGGCAATTTGGACTTTGGTTAATACCGAATAGTTTTTGGTTTGGTGTGCATTTATTCTCGCTAAGATTGATAATTAGAACGGAGAGGTCAGAACTGATTTCGCCAATTGTACCCTCAAAGAATATACTCTTAACCAAGGAAGGAGAAATAGATGCAAAGGAGAAATAGAACGATTCCTGACATGAGCCACAAAGAGATTGTGCAACAAGCTACATATTGGCTGAGAAATATCCAGCGGCACACGATTGTATTGACAGAATTTTGCACCTCGACAAGCGAAACTCCTGATTGCTTTGGGTTTTGTAGTAATAGTTGTTCTACTCTGATTGAATGCAAGGCTTCGTTACCAGATTTTTCGGCAGATAGAAAAAAGCTCTTCAGGAAAAGACCGGAACAAGGAATGGGGCTTTATCGCTATTACATGGCTCCATACGGACTTATTAAACCCGATGAGATGCCTGAAAAATGGGGGTTAATCGAAATATCAATCGCACCACAAGGATTCCATAAAGACATTACAAAGAAAGCAGAACCGTTTTATGACCGGAACTACGCCGCAGAGATTACGCTACTGGTTTCAATTTTGAGGCGACTTGAAATATCAACAGCGGTATTTGTTAGGCAAAGCCCTGACTAAGGAGAAATGATGTGAAGTGTAAGCGTTGCGGGTGGTGCTGTAAGGAAGTGGGTCTGAGCTTCTTTATTCATAGCCAACATCCTATAATCCGAGCAATGCCCAATTTGGATTGGACACTTATCGAAGATGGTGTTGGGCCGTGCGCAATGCTAACATGGGAAAAGGGGAAAGCCACTTGTTTGCTACAAAAATACCTCGGCTATGCGGCCAAACCGGATGTGTGTAGAGATTATCCCGACGGGGATGAGAAATGTTTTCTTAAACAGGAGAAATAATGGCGAAGAAAAAACAGCAAGCCGCATTACCATATCAGAGATGTTGTATGCATTGCGGTAATTTTTGGGGAAGGGGTGGTTGCAGAGAAAGGTTTGGTGATAAGACAAGCGAGGATGAATACTGTCATTATAAAAGGTCGAAATTTTGGTTTAAGTCATATCTTAGGTGAGAAATAATGGCGAAGATTAGACCAGCGACAAAAGGAAAGATTACCAAGTTGTTTAAGAAGGGTTGCTCGGTCAAGGAAATCAAAGCGGCGGTCATAGATGAGTTTCCCAAAATCACACCTACGAGGATTCGTACAGTGTTGCGCAAGCACTTGATGGGCAAAGCAGATGAGTTATGGTCTATCGCTATCAAGCAAGACGGCAGGTGTGAGATAAGCGGCAAGACCGAAGCGCTCGAATCTCATCATCTGATACGCCGTCAAAATCTGCTCTTTCGTTGGCATTTATCTAACGGAGTCTGCTTGTCCTCTTGGCATCATACGCTTGGTAATGACATCGCCGCTCACGGTTCAACCGATGTGACAGACCGCTTTGCCGAATGGATGCGAGCAAACAGAGCAAAACAGTGGGATTGGTTTCTCAGCAACAGGGACATGAAAAACACCGAGAAGGTAACGTGCGAATCCCTGCAACGGATATGTGCTGAATTGGAACAGATAATTAACACGGACGGTGATTGACCGGCGGGCGACCGTGATAGCCGCCACGGACAGCGAGAAAGAAAAAAAGTGAAAATTTTTTAGATTTTCTTTGATTTTTATGGTTTCGTTGATATAATCATATTATGGCTCGTGCGAATAGTACAATTAAAATAAGCTGCCGAAGACCCACTTCGGGCTTGGATGCCCATCGTGCGAGCCATCTTCGGCAGTTTTTTGTTTAAGGGTAACGCAATGAAAACCATAAAATTAACGCAAGGGAAAAAGGCAATGGTCGATGACGAGGATTATGCTTGGCTCAATCAATGGAAATGGTATGCACACAAAGATAGAAATACATATTATGCTGTTCGGGACACGAGCCACCGAACGCCTAAGCGAGAATATATTCGTATGCATCGGTTGATTTTAGGGCTTAAGAAAGGAGATGGCAAATTATCCGACCATTGGAATCACAATGGATTAGATAATAGAAAAAGTAATCTTAGATTATGTACATATAGTCAAAATGCCCAAAATAGAATTCCTCTCGAAAACACAGCTTCAAGATTTAAGGGCGTTGATTGGCAAAAGGGAGCCAAGAAATGGTGTGCCTCAATCACCAACAATGGCAAATGTGTACATCTTGGTTTGTTTGATTCTGAGATTCAAGCCGCCAAAAAATATGATGAAACAGCGAGAGGGTTATTTGGCGAATTTGCCTATACAAATTTTTTGAAAGGAGCAAGAGAATGAGAGCGTATGTACTTTATTACCCAAAGACAAAGAAGTATTTCTCGGATGGTTCAGGCGGTTGCCTGAATGGAGCATATCTGTACTCAAAGAAAAAGATTGCAGAAATAGCGGCCCAATTTTCCGAGGACGAAATAGTAGTCTCTGTTGAAATCAAACGAAGTAAAAAGAGGAGCAAGAAAGGAGCATAATATGGGAACTGGTGAATTAGGTCTGTTGTTGAAGTACGGGATGCCGTTGGCTGAGAAACTTTTGGCTGCCGACAAGAAAAAAGGAGAAACGATTGATGCAGTGGTAGGAGCGGTCAATAACCTGAGTGACATACCTGATATGGGCGAAGCCCTGCTTAATGCAGACAAAGATGAAACTGCGAATATCATAGATGGTTTGTTCGGAGTCTTAGCTGGCGTAGGTGATGCAGTTGATGGTCTGGCAGAAACGCTCATAGCTCTAATGTTCAAGGGGAAGGAATGAAGTACAGATGTCTCAAAGGATATAAATATGAACTACTGGAAACGGTAGCGGTCGATACTAAAATTTTAGATGAGGCCGTAGGTTTTAAGACATATATTATTCTCTGGGAAGGTGGCAGATTGTTTATCAAAAAGCGGTATGTTTGGGATGGGGCGTCATTTCTGACGTTCGACACCAAATCCTCGATGCGAGGTTCTCTTGTACACGATGCCCTTTACCAGTTAATGAGAGAAGGGTTACTTGACCGGAAGTGGCGCAAACACGCCGACGAATTACTGCGGGACATCTGTATCGAAGAATCTAAACGACTGAATCCTGGCTGGAGTCTAAAAGCAAAGACAAAGAGGGCTTTTTTGAAACAGCGATTTAATGTGTGGTACTTCTTCGTGAGAAGATTTGGCAAGAAAAGCTCTATGCCGCGAAAGAAACCGAGAGGCAGGGTTATTGAGATATAAGGGGCACAGGCAACCCATAGGAAACTCGACGAGGCCACAGCAGCCCCGTGGTGGCCAAAAGTACGGGAAAAGGGTGTTGGATATGCACCCAGATAGCATTGTTTGATTAAGGGGCGTACTGATGGTGAGGAATTGAGTGTATAGAACCACAACATTTACACTTTAGTACCCTGTCACACCAGCTTTTGCTGCGTAAGCAAAAGAGTACGCCCCTATATTTGAAAGGAGCAAGAAATATGAGTATGGATATTGACAAAACAAAAGAGGGTGATTCTGTTAGATATGCAAATTTCGATGCAGGTTACGAGCCAGACCAAAAACATGCTTCTACCCAATTAGTCAAAAATGAAATCTATAAGATTGCCAAAATTGTGATTAAGGATTGGCACACAGACGTATATTTGCGAGAAGTCAATGGTCGATTTAATAGCGTGATGTTTGATAATGTTAAGAAAGGAGCAGTAAAATGAAAAAGTTGAAAAGATGTTTAGTATGGTTGGTCGCCCTTGCGATGGTAGCAAGCGTAACGCTGCGGGCAAATGTATGCACAGACCCCAACAATCCTATTTGGCTTGGGTCAATTGTTATGGACGAAGGCGGTTTCTTCTCGACCGATTTAACGGCCATAGACCCGGATGGTCGAGAGGGAGGAACGCTGACTATTGGCTTGGTCGGCGAGGCAATACCAAACCTTACTCTTTCGCCCCCGGTTGTGCTTGACCCCAATACCGTATCGTTCATCAATAAAGTATCACCCTGTGACTTATCGACTATTGACCCGAATCGAGCTACGATGGTATCGAGGGTCTTGACGTACGAGCCGGGTTTTGAATCGGCGGGGGGACCTTACAAGTTTGTCTTTCATTTTAGTGATGGGGTGGGTGGTGGTTCCTGGTGGTACTGGGAGATTACAGTGAGGCCGACAAACCGTGTCCCTTTCCCCCTCGACCGCCTCCAAGATGCGGGGGGTGGTGAGTAGAAAAAATGGGACAAGACACAGGTTATATGGATATTCTGACGCTCACCGCTTTTATCGTGGTCTTGATAGGGGGGATTATATGGTGGGCACGGAATTAGCCCTTGACGAAAGTCCTAATAACTTAGTGTCCAACTGCTCAGATTTTTCTTGACTCAAGGAAGTGAATAAGGTAGATTGTGCTTATGTTTGACAGTGCGAAAAATGAGTTTTCTCCCCTCCGATGCCCTCCTGTGCCGATTTCTTGCACTGTCAACGGTTCTCTGGTGCAGGGGGGCTATAATTTTAATGACGCTCTTTTCACCAGGTTGCGGCGGCTTCCAATCACTCCTCCGGGAGTCGTCGCGTCTCCTGCCGGGTGGCTCGGTTTTGGGTGTGGGCCAGCCACCCGCAGGGGAGATTATGAAAAAATAAGAAAGGAAAAAAATGGGAATGTTTGATTTTTTCTTAGATGCAAATAATCACGAAGAGCGTTTGGTTGACCGCTACGAAGAAAGTAATGTATTCGTTGATACTTGTGCTGTCAGCGATTCCACAAGACCCTACGAAACTGCCGTAGCCCATCCAGCATATAATGGCAACAAAATAATCATCGTAGAAGAATATGACACTAAAGAAGATGCCCAAAAAGGCCACGATAAATGGGTCAAAATTATAACTGCCAAAAAATTGCCGAGAATCATTGAGGATGTATCGACTTCCGGTGTTGTAGAATTTGCAAAATCTTTAGGCACAGATGTAACAGGCCCAAGAGAAAAAGCAGGAGATTAAAAAATGAAGGTCAAAGAACTAAAAGAACTATTGGAAAAATGCGACGATGAACAGAAAATCGTCCTGAAAAAAAGCAAGGATGTCGAAGCCGCCCGATGGCCGGTAGGCAAGTTAATCATTGATGTAGCTGATGATGTAGTCGAACTGTTGGCAGATTAACAATGAAAGAAAAAGCAGAAACTTGTTTTGGCGAATCGTTGTCGCTTGCCGATGGTAAAATAATCTTAACCGACTTAGGCGAAGAAGGAATTAAGATACTTTTCAAAGACGGGCGACCAGAAAGGCTTTGTGAAAGCTGGGCGCATCATTTTGGCCCGCCAATGATGAAGTTATTATTTGAATGGCTGGGAAACACGGATGTTTTGAGAAACAAGGAAGTTGTTCATTTGAGGGATATGGTGGACAAATTACAAGCCGACAAGAAACGATTAGAAGCACTTCTGTACGAAAAAACTTTAAGGGAACAAGGAAGATGAGAAAAAAATGTCTATGGTTAATGATATGCCTAACGCTGTCTGTCGTAGGCAGTTGTGACAATCAAAGCCCAAACGCAAGACTCATCGGTGATATGGAAGTTTCATTGATAGCAAATACCGCCGACGGTTCTCCTTTCCTTGATGTCTGGACGATTCAGAAAGACGGTAGTAATAAGTATAATCATATCTGCGGGGCAGCATTTGGATTCAAAGTCAAAATCGGAGATGATGTAGTAACGCCTTCAGGGATAAAAATAAAGTGTGAGGTTCTTGAACATTTTGACCCTCTTTATTCTGATGACAGAGGTGACCTGTGGGACAAATCTACTCTTGCCAGTGAAGATTTTGGTTATATCAGGACAATTCCTGATGGGACTTTCGATGATGACGTGGCCACTGCACGAACAAACGCCGGGGGCGAAGTCATTTTCTTCGTTGGGCTGGGTTCACGAGATACAGGATTTGGAGGAGGTTACGATACTCGATATGAATGGCCAAGCGGCAATAACACAATCAACACAGTCGTTAATCTGAAAATTGTAATGCCTAAGAAAAGCGGAAATCTTGAACAGCTTGTTTCAGTTCAGTTTATCAGGGCACAATATGCCGACTTTTGGAGCGTTTATAGCGTCTCATTCTCTTCGCTTGGAGAATGGACATCCCCGTTAAGAACTTTCAGTATAAGCGAGGTCAACGAAGTAAACAAAATGCTTTTCCAACCAGTGATATATCCCAAAAAGGAACGACCAACTATAGATTCTAACGAACCAGACAGACTTATCAGCAGTAGTCGGAATATGAACTTCCCAACATCGGGAGAAGACTGGATATTTCTTGGAACAGAGGGCGGTGTTTGTGGAAACTTACTGGGCTGGAAACAATTAGCATATTGTCCTTTGTCCTGTAGTTGGGTCTGGAGAGAACCTTGTGATATTTACCCTTCGTGGCTTGATGCAAACGGTGCGGACAGGACGATAGAATTCTTCACAGATTCCGAACCATTGACGTACAATTATTCGTTGCTACTTACTTATGGTTCAGAATATCTACCAAAATATCAACCTTACGACTTCCCGGGCTATTGGGACGGTTCGACTATGGAAATCAGGTCGGTAGATTCCAATGGAATTGTCCTGTCCATCTGGCCGGTGAAGACATGGGTATCCAACTGGGGACGGTCTTTCGTAGGTGGAACGTGGGACAAGCTCAACTGTACGACGGATTTTATCGTGCCGATTATCAACAAGACCGAAGGATACTACTTCGATAGCGAAGGTAATAAGTACCTTGCTATATTCTGCCCTGAAGGTGCACATTTAGAAGCGTGGCCGAATACGCGACTTGGGGACTTCAACTTCGACGGGGCGGTTGATTTCTGTGACTACAGTTTGCTGATACAAAATATGGGGTCTTATCAGAACACTTTTTACGATGTTATGTATGACAGCAACTTAGACGGATATGTTGACAGGGCCGACGTTATCGAATTTGTTACCTGCTGGCTGAACGAAAGATACATACCAGGCGATTGGAACAGAAACTACGTTGTAAACTTCGTGGACTTCGCTTTGAGCAAAGAAACTAAAACTATTTGTGAAAATTGGTTAAGGGGGATAAGATGAGTACGCGACAAAAAAAATGGTTTATAGGAATTACGGCAACTGTACTGGGTTGGGTTGTCGGAATAATGATGGCAGGATGGGCGATTCAGATAGACCAGAGAGGTAATTGGTTCTCGCTCGTCGAGGTAACTCAGGGAGAAGGGCCTTGCGTAAAACTTAGACCTTTAGGGCGAGGAGAAAAGGTTATGGTCTTGCCGATGCAGGATGCTAATGATGTCGAACTGATGTATCCCAGGTATCGCGTAGTCGCTCGATTTCCAGGCGATTTTATGCCAAGAGTAGTTGAGCTTGCAACTCTTATGTTTAGTGAAAACGAAGATGCCGTTGGGAAATACGGTGACATAACGGTTGTGTATTGGAAAGATAAACGGGCGGCAAAATGAAGAAAAACCGCCCGTTCAGAAGGAGTGAAACTACTCTTTTTGATTGGCCAATACTTCTCTTACTTTGTCCCGCAAAGTGCGCACCTCTTCCTCAAGAGATTCAATCTGCTCTTTCAGGCGTGCATTTTCCTCTCTCAGTTTTTCTTCGGGAGTCATCTTAACTCCTGAAAATTAACACCAAGACAGTTATGATAGCGGAACTGGTTACTCCCAACAGCCATAAAGTAATTGCCCAATGATGGCGGAGATGATTGCAAACCATCTTTTCTATGTGTTTCACTTTCTCGCTGAGAACTACCAGTATGTCGTGGTCACTCATCTGTCTTTGCCTTTCTTTTTTCAAGAGTCTGGGTAATTGCTGCAATGTTGTCTTTTGCCTGCATTAGCATCATACATTGTTGTTGCATCAGTAATCCCAAGTCCTCGGAACTCATAGTGCCAAGCTCGATGTTCGGGGTCTCAACAGTTGCCGCTTTGTTTTTTGATGCTTTTACCTTCTTCATTTTTGTTCTCCTTAATCTGGGGCTTTATACATTTTATCTACTATAAAATCCACGTGAACGTCCAATACTATTATTTCGCCTGGAGCAAACTCTGTTCCCGCAGCGGCGAGCCGCCTTAACCTCATTGAAAGCAAATCGTGGGAGAGTATAGTAACGTCCGTATCGTAATCTACTACGAAATCTATCAGAAACATATTGTATTGAGCTTTCCTGGCGTCAACTATATTCGTTTCAACTGTTACATCATGAGTCGTATTATCAAGAACAACCGATGTGGTAGGGTCGCTTCCTTCCCGCGAGTTTCGCCAGGACAACTGAAGGTTGAAATCATCATTAGCGGTTGCCGCTTGGTCTAAAGCCACTAAAATATGAACATTTATATCAGAAACTCCATCCCATCGGCCTGGTACATTAACAACAAAAAACAATTCTTCATCTGCGGCATATACTGGCAGGGAGAATCCTGTATGTGCTCCGAGAACAACTATTGTTGGTTTGCCCTGAGCAGTTATTTTAGAAAAATCAAAGTCAGGCCGTTCTGTTAAAAGTCTTTTAGCCGAACCAACTAAAGAGACTACGCCGGTATTGCTAATGAGGAATTGGTTAGTACCGTCACCGAACCTATGTGCGGTCGTGGCCCGATAGTCCATATAGCCGTCAGCGAGAGAGTCTATGTATTCGTTGCCATCGTCCTGTGTGAATTTAAGTTTGTCTTTTACAAGAACTGTGCCGTTGACTTCGAGCTTGTCTTGAGGAGCGGTTTCATTGATGCCGACGTTGCCATTCAAAAGGTTAAATTCAGAAGCATAAAATCTCATTGGAATATTAGCAGATAGGGCATCATTAAATGCCGCAATCGCTAATTCATCACCTATAAGACCAATACCAAAATTTACGTCGGCTGCCCGCCTAATAATAAGCTTGTAATTGGCGTCTACTGTAGTAAGTCCGATGCCGACGTTGCCGTCTTTATCAATTACCATTCTATCCTGGAGGTTCTTAGAACTATCTGCCACAGCAAAATATAACTTAGAATTTATTCCTAAGTATCCTATTTCACCATATATCCTTACTAAAGAACCATTGAATGATGCATGCGAGTTATAGAATTCAAGCATTGGATGACTGGTCGCTTTCCAACCAGTGTCAATTATCCTTAAACCATCATAGTTATCGTTCCCTATCTCTCCAGCATCAATATCAAGTATATAACCTGGCGTTGCTGTCCCAATCCCTATGTTGCCGCTTGTAGCAAGAAAGAGTTGATTGGAGTTTCCTTCGGTATAGATAGATAAAGGTCGAACAACTCCATCTCCCACTTGCTTTACGGCGATTTCGTACTGTTGAGTACTGCTTATCCAGGCAAGATAACAGTATTCACTATTTGTGGGGTCTAAAGCTCCTTGAGTACCATAACCAAATACTCTATAAACAACGCTATCAGACCTGTCACCGTCTGCCGAGAAGAAATTGCAAAACATACCAGAGCCGGAGGCCAATCCTTTGATATACATTGATGAAGGCCCGTATCCTCCGATTTCTATATCTGAAACAGTGGGGGCGATTATTATGACTTTATCAGTTTCGACATAACCAGTCGTTATAAGATTCTCATTTCCAAAGTTTATGTTTCCACCGGATGCAGTGATGTGTAAATCACCGCCCGAACCATGTATCTGCGGGGGAATAGCGTCAAGGTTAGCAATTACAAGTCGAGCGTTTACAGTTACAGTATCAGCCGCAAGTTGAATTAAGTCGGTATCTGTTGTCAGACCTATATCGTTACCATCCAACCGAAGATTATCAACAGTAAGCTGTGCAAATGTAGGCGTTCCCGCAACAGTTACGGCCTGGTCTATGTATGTATGACTTGCTCCGCTCTCGGATATATGGGCAACGGCCAAGTCCCAGTTCGTCGAGTTGTCCGTAATGGCAGAGACTACACCTGTAGCGCCTTTGAGAATACCACTAAGCGTTCCAATAGTAAGCCCTGCAAACGTAGGGCTTGCCTTTATACTCAAATCCTGCGGTAATACGGCTCGAATTTCCATAATTATCTCACTTCCTCAATAAATTCGATTGCATCCTTTGCACCGATATACGGAAAACCTGTTATTATTGAGACAGGTTCGGCAAGTTCAATCATCGCGTTTTCAAGGTCGCCTTCTTTCATTTCTCTCGCTGCTCTGCCTATTTTCTCCGCCGCTTGAATCGGTGCGGGAACACGGGCGCGCCAGCCCCTTGCGCCTGAAACGACACCGCCACCAAAAAGAGGAATGGAATTAAGGGCATTGTCCACTATAGCTTCGGCTGCATCCTCTGCGTCTTCCGGCACTCTCTTATTAGTTACCATCCAAATCAGCATTGCCATCGTGCTCAGCGCTATAATCGACCTTGCCGACTCCTGATAATTCCTGTTCCGAAACGCGGACGGAATATCGTAGGTCGCTATGTTGTATATCTGGTTGAGCTGGTTGGTGAACATTGTGAACCAGTTGAGAAACTCACTGCTCGAATATACCCTTGCAAGGTCTTTCGCCGCCGCTGCCGGTTGAGTCAATAATGTCAACCCAGAAGCGCTTCGAGCGGCTCCGTTGGGACTCAAGCCGTTGCGGATACCATAATTATAGACTGCGTTCATACCGATTACTCTCACCGCCCTGTCCATCATATAAATACCAAACATACCCGCACGTCCCACTCTGTTGATAATTTTCTGGTATGCCGTTCCGTCCGCTCGCTGCAATTCCACCATCTCTCTCTCGATTGCTTGATGTCGTATCTGATAGTGAATGTTTACAGCGGCTTCCCAGGCGGCTTTTGGGTGAAGCACGGTATCAAGTGTTGAAACGAGCATATCGGCTGCGCTTGAATGCGCCCAGTACATCATCAGTGACGGCGCTTGCTTGAGTATGGTACTGAGATTGTATGAGATATAGGCGATTGCCGTATGCTGTCTTAATAATTGTGATACCTTCTCCATATCCGTCTGGGCTTTGTAAAACGCCGGATTAGCTACTCTGTCGATATAGGCATCCACTGTTTTCATCATCGGAGCACCAAATCTATCAATGACCGCATCACGAAAGGCGTGTTTGTTGGCAATAGCCCGCATATCTTTCAGATGTAAAACATTGGCAACATAATGTTCCTGCCGTCTGACTTCCTCAGTCCAGATGCGCACTAATCCAAGCTGCATAGGTTTTTGAAACTCTTCCGGTATGTTTGTTCGCGGGATAGTAAACGCTTTGTGCGGGCCGATTTGACTAAAGAAATGCCGCAAGGCAAGTTCATCCACCATTTCCTGTTCAGTCGTCAGATATTCAATATTCATTCTGCGAATCTTGGTATAGTTCTCCTGCCTGCCGGGGTCTCTGTTCTCCGCCCGGATAACCGCGTTTCGCACTCTCTCATAATGCTGGTCATATTCGGCGATTATCGTATCGGCTAACAGTTTTTCTCTTTCAGTCAGACTTTCCTCTATCTTGTTATACAATGTGTCCATCACAGGTGAGTATGTTATTATTCCCTTCGTCCTCTGGCCTATGCCACCGTATCTCAGAGCAGCGCGGGAAGCGGGATTCTTCCAACCGGCATATACGCTCAGCCAGTTATCGACCGGAAGCGTTATATCGCTTATGGTTCTCCTCTTCGTCAAGTCCCCTAATCGCATACCCAATTCCATCATCTTTTGACGAAAAACAGAATGGCGAGCATCGACGTTTTGCAGTTCCGTATCGTAATCCTCATTCACCTGCGTATAAAAGAAGTCGTGATTGCGTCCTTTGAACTTTTTACCACCGTCGAGCATATCGAATATCCTCATCGGTCTCAGACTAAGTGCGCGTTCAAGAGGAAACATAACTTTTCGAGCTTTGTCGATGTCGCTTACCATACTCGTTGTCGCTTTGCTAAGCGCTATTGCCCGCTGTTTTCGGTACAAACTACTTTTAAGTTTTCCAAGTTTCGATAATCGTTGTATCTCATCGTTGAGCATCTGCAAGTCGCTGTAACTAAAGTTCGCCACATTTCTTTTTTCAAGAGTATCGAGTACCTTCTGTGGTATTTCCAATTCCTTATCGGGATTGTCTCTCAACAGTTTACGAAGCGTCTCTTTGCGCTCAATTTTTACTTCGGTAATCGCCTCGAAATCAATCGCATCCTGAAATCCTGCAATCGCCTCGCGGTAGAAGAAGTCTATCTTCTCCGAAGGTTTCTCTCTTATCCGTTCGATAAGCTCCAGACGTAATGCCCTTTGCCGTTTCAGGTATTGCTTCGCGGCGTATGCTTCTCTCATCTGTTTTTGAGCGGCCTTGAATGCTTCCCCCGTCAATTTCGCCGCCCTGCGCAATACAGAATTGAGCCGCTCAATCTCGGTAATCATTATCGTATCGGTTCTCGATAACTGCGTTGCTGCTTTCAATCTTTGAGCGACGTTATCAATCGTCAGAACCTTCGTGCCCGGATTGCGGATTACCCGAAACGGCCTTTTCACTACTGGTAAGCCCATCGCTTCCCGCAATGCTTTAATATCGCCCCAGTCGGCGTTTGCGTAAGCAAGGTCGTTTTCCGTGTTTATCTGATTATTGTCTAATCGCTGTTGCAGATTCGCCTCGATATGAAAGAGCAAATTACGGGCTTCGCCCATCGTAAGTTCTATCTTCGTCCGCTTCGTAAGGAAAGCACCGTCCAAGAACGGTCTTATATCTTCCGGTGAAACATTCAGGGATTCAGCCCAGACCTTTCTCATGCGCTCAGTAACATTGCCGATATAGAGCTTGGGACTAATCTTGTGTGGTTCGGCGGCAGCCAATGTTTTCTCAGTCTGCTGCAACAGGTACTCTTCTTCGATTGTCGGCAACGTAACTACTTTTTCTTTTTTCACTCTCACTTTCTTGGGCGGCGGCTCTACGTCCATCAAGACCTTGCCTAACGACTTCAAATCCACTCTCGCCCTGATTTCTCTCGCGGGCATTGCCTTGCTGATACGTTTGACAGGCACTATAACATCCGTCGGCGGTCTCTCCGCCCTCGCCCCGGATACGTCAACCATCGTCTGTATAATACTGCCCGGCCCTGCGATAAGCGAAAATCCCTTCGCCGATTCCTTCGCGGTCTCAACAATCCTATTCGTCACCTCTTCTCTTGTTGTGGGTTTCAAGTCCGTATCCAGAAGAACATTGTTAATTTGCTTCGCCAACTCACCAAGCATTATATTGTCCGCTTCCTGAACGACCTCTATCCCGGTCTCGAACCCGACGTGTCCTCCATATTTAATCACTCCTTTAGCGAGAAGCGTTTTCAAAGACTGGTTTTTGACAATCGCCATAAGCGTTTTCTTTTGCGCCCGCGCAAGTAACTTTCGGCCACCGGGTATGGTTTTGACAATATCGGTTATCTGTGCCAGTTCGAGTAAACCATTGATACCGCCGAGAGTATAGGCGAGCGGCTTACCGATAACGGGGTCAACCTTCATATTCATCATTTCATCGTAGAAAAGTGCTGCTTCTATCTGCGCCGCTCTCGCCGTCATACCAGCCGCCATACCAGCGCCGCCGAAGGTCAGGAACGCCCCGGAGATAGTAAACGGTGCTTGCGGCCCTGCGTGAGCTATTGCCGTCGTTGCAACCGCACCGCCACCTGTCGCTAATCCAATTTTCGCTCCGTAGCCGGTGGTCTGAACCATCATAGGTAAAAGAGTAGTCGCTGATTTCGCCCACGAAGAAAAACCCTTCGACTTCGTAAAACGCATCTGTGCTTTTAATATGTCCGTTTGTCTCATTGCCTCTTCGGGCGTTATCAGATTATTCAATTCATCCCAGCGTATATCGGCTATTTGCATTTGCAGGTCGTTATTATGCCAACCCTCTTTCATGCTTTTCCACAAGCCACTCGTCGTTTCTTCGTTAGCAATCGCCCTCGCACCCCACATACTCGCAGAGAGATTGTCCTTGCCCGCAACGCCGATGTCTTGCAGGAAAGCACCCATTGAGATTTCACTTTCGATTTCCTCTTTGGGAAGATAAGCCGATGCAAGGTTTAACTGTGCAGCTTTCTCAGGGCCGATAAAGGATTCGATACTGAAACCGTCGCTCATCAGCGTCTCAATATCGAGTGTCTTAATATCCGCTATGGTGGACTCTTTCTCTTCGGGAAAGGTCGGACTGACAGGTCTTATTGCGGACTCACTTCGAGCCATTTTATCCTCCCTTCCTCTCTACCTATCACCTGCAAATAGCGATTGTCAATCTGTATAACATCACCGAAGCGCACTTTGAATCTTTCCTCTTTGCCCTCTTCCGTTGTTAAGGTTACTTCCATCGGTCTGTCGCCAAAACCAGGTAGTACGTTTTCTCCCCAGAGCATACCGAAAGTCCTCACATCTTCTCGTATCAAACGACCGAAAAAAGTCTGCGCCTCTGTTTCCGCCGGTTTGGTTTTGATAAACGTATCGAGTTTCCTGCTCAGGTCGAGGTATATGTTGGACGTTTCGACATTATCCTTGTCGCCGAATACGCCTGCAGTCAACAGTCTCGACAGTTCGCTTTTGTATTTGGCCGCAATCGGATTATCTTCAAGCTCTTTCCTGTTACGTTTGAGACGATTCACTAATCCCGGAATATGTTTAAGTCCCAAACCAACATCGGCCAACTGGTATATCTCGACAGGTGTAATATCGCCCGGACGTAAATCAATCACCGATTGCGTTTTGGCTAAAACAATCGGGTCGCCCTCTTCGAGAACCGAAACGCCGAGTTTCATCTTTTCAGACTGTGCCCTTTCGTATTTCTCCCAGAAACTTATCTTATCGTCCGCTTCGAGATTGGTATTTGCGATATCATCCCAACCCAGCGGCTCTTCTTTGATGAATGCATTTTCATACAAACCGAGCATCGTTTCATCCTGTGCCGTTCTCAACTCTGCTCTTCTACGATTCTGGATACCGATAGCGCGGCTAATGAGATTGCCTTTCCGTTTTGACTGCGGTTCAGTTAAATCTTTCATTGCAGACAATCTTCCAATCGCTACCTGTGGGTCTGCGTCCATTCCTACTGCTATCTCTGCAAACTCAGAGGTCACGTCGAAAGTCGCTATCTTCTCCTCGGTCATCTCAGGCGTCTGTGCCCCGACGGATTGGGCTGTGTACTGTCTTTTGACGAAGCTCTCCTTAGCGCCTTTCTCATAGTCGTATTGGTCGTTGATGTCCAGTTCGTCCCCTATCCGTTGAATTCTTATCTGCCGGTCGAGGTTATTGAAGTTTATCTCCCAGCGGGGGAAGATGTTGTTCAGGTGCATCTGATAGGCGTTATTGACCTCTGTGCTCTTGCTCGTTGCGGCAGAGGCGTCCTGTCTGGCCTTTTCGTACAGTTTTGCCCTCTGTTCGGTATCTGGGGTCGTTCTGATGGTATTGTAGGCCGCGTTCCAGATTTCATCGCTCTTGCGCTGGAGCGTGGATAACTCCATTGCATTCTCAGCATCCTGAATCTTCTGGCCTATGGCAGTAACAGCTCGACCTGCTTCGGAGATTGCTCTGGGCACTGCTCCTGCTACTGCGGGGTCGGCTAAGACACCGGATATTTCGCCGGTCGGCACTGTCTCTGCATACTGTATTGGGAAATTGGCCATTATTTCTTCTTGCCTCCACCCCAGTCCATTTCAGCAAAGCCGGTTAGTAATGTCGTGCCCGCTCCGATGTAAGCCGCCCTCTTCGCAACCTTGCCCCTGTATCTTTCCATTCTGCCCGCCGCTCTCGCTCGTTCAGCACCGATTATCCCTGCTCGGCCAATCATCAGGTTCTCAAGTTCAAACTCGGACGCCTGTTTAGCTTCGAGCATCAACGGAGCGCCTGTAGTAGTTACCGCACCAGCAGCGCCTAACCCTGCCCTTAGCTTACTTATAGCCCTCACGCCCGCTTCGGCCTGCCTCTCCTGCCTGAATCTGGTAGTACGCTCAATCTCCCTCGCCTGCTGCTCCTGAAGGGCTTGGTTATATTTAGCTGTGGCCTCGGCCTCACGGCCCGCCTCTATTTGACCATAAGCCGTTATTAGTTCGCCCATATCTTTACTCCGTAAACCTCACATACATCCAGGCATCCTTATCGCCCATAAAGTTCTCCATCACGCTCTCGAACTCGAAACCTAAATGTTGAACTGTCCTGAGCGCTTCGGGAAAGTCCGGTTCGATATACACTTGTAATCGCTTGATGCCCTTTTCTCTTGTGACTATGTCCATCCACTCCTTAATCACGCGATACACTTTGATTATGTGCTCGCCGGAATAGTGCGTCAGGTCTATCCACGCCCACGCCGTCGTCAGGTTAATCATCCTGATACCACCGACACCTAAGATGTTCCCGTGTTCCAAGGTATAGGAATAGTCCGTAACCTCCGGCTGTTTGTGAAAGATTCCTCTGCTAATTGAGTTGTCTTTCACAAACTCAATATCAGAATTTGTCATTTCTCTAAAGTTCATCTTAACTGTCGAATAGAAAACCGAATACGTCGATGGTAGCCGTTCTTCCGCCTGTGTCAGCGCCGTCCACGATGTAGATACCGAACTCCCTGTCCACCGCTGCCGCTGCATCACCGTCGATAATAGTATATTCATCTCCTGCGACCGCTGTTCTCAAGGCCATATAATCAGTCGTTGCAGTCATAGCGCCTATAGTTGTCACGTTGTTGAGGAAACTCTGAGTCGCACTGGCTGCGCCAACGCCGAAATCCACATCGTCACAACCAGCCAAACTCGCCGATGGGTCACGAACTACAACCATTGTAACGACACATCGCTTCCCTTCGGGAACGGTATAGAGTATCGTCTTAGCCGCATTCGTTGACATATTCACACTTGTTTTAGTGTTCAACAGAGCTATACCACTTTCTTTCAAGTCCATAACAAATCCTTTCTATTCATGGGTTACTACTTCGTTTTCGTATGTCACTACTTCGTTTTCGTAGCACACAAGGTCGGAATCTTCTAAGTCCATAATCTTTTCCTAAAATCTTATCTTCCAGTTACATCAATACGTACAATTATCGCCCGAACGGTACAGGGTGTCGGACTGCTACCGGATATAAGTATCGGGTCTTCGACGTTAAATCCGCCATCGAAGGTTACGACAACATCTCCGGTAAACAAGCCATCTATATCACTCGTGTTCACCCACCGTTCATCGTCGAAATCAATATCATAAACAGTCCCACCCTCGGAACTATACTGCACACCCAGACTATTGAGGAAACTTACAACCAATTCAGGAATCTTCTTTATACTGCCTTTCGTCGTTCCACCCCGTCCCGTAATATCCAAACGCATCGGTTTGAGCTTATAGGCGTAAGCTATACCTACCTGTGCTTTCCTTACGGCAGTTGGTAGGGTTATCTGTGCATTGCGAACGGTCTGCGAAGTCAATACCACACCATCGCCCAAGACCGCTACCTCCTCGCCTTCAAGATGGCCGAGTTTAGTTACTACAGTGCTCGGTAACGATACCGCCTCGTTTTCATAACAAATAATAGCACCCTCGTAACACACGAAATCATATACGGTCGATGTCTTACCGCTATCCACAAAAAAGGCATCTTCCAGATTCCCAAAGACTCTCGGCTTCATTCGCTCGATGTACGTCACTTCCTCATCGTTGATAGTCCTGCCGACTGTTATCCATATCTCATCTTCATCTGCGCTGGGAATGACACTAATCGAATAAACCGTACCGCCTATAGGATGTATCGCCCAAGCAACGACGTTCTGCTCGCGTTCGTAAGTCATTGACAGGACATAGTTTGCGTCTTTTACGGTACACCACAAAATCGAGTCGGGATTCTTCTGATGAGCGACACCGGTTATTCCACCAAGAGTGATATGCTCGGCCAAAGATGTTAAGTCCGGCGCAACGTACTTATCGCCCGTACCACTTAAAGTCAGTTCCCGTACCTTGCGTCCCACGAAATCGACGAACAGAATCAATTCATTCACCTTGGCCGGCTGGACATTCGTACTACCGTAATCCGTTTGCTGTCTCACTGAGAAGTTAGTAGGAGTCAGCGGTGTGTCGAGTTCGTTGTTCCCAATTCTCCATTCATCACCCGAAGTGCCGATAAGAAGGGACTCGACCGCCTTGAGCCAGCGTATCTCATTGGTGGTAGGGACAGTTAGCGAGAACGAATCGGCGGCGTTGACGCTCGCCTCGAAGTCCTCGTAATCGCCCGTTTCACTCAACCAGATATTTAACTGTTTCGCCATTAGTAAGTCGCTTGTGCAGGTATATCGGTCATTCCACCGTAAATACACCTGTCCTCGAAAAACGTCACCGATTGCGGATAACCTCTTTTCAATGACCACGCACCCTCAGCCCAGCGTCTCGTAGCCGTTGTAATCGTATCGCCACTGAGTATGCCTACGACGGCCACTGACGTAGAGGTTATTCCTGTTACGCGCACGATAGTAGATTGCATCGTGTCCTTTAATGTGATGTCCGCCTTAATCGGGCCGGATGCGTAACTGGACACCACCGCCCGATATTGAACATTGTCCGCTTCTTCTACTTTGGTTAGTTGGAGATTCCTGTCTGTATCGCCAACGTCAGTCCTGACAGTCTCCCAGCCAGCGTTGTTTTCATTTCTTTGTAAAGTTATCGTAGCCGCCCAACGACCGTGTGTGTTATAGGTAAACGTCCCCTTAACGTCTATCGCTGCGCAAATAGTCCCATCGGTTTCCAGTTCCCCTTCGGAAACCGTCGTTGTACGCGCAAAAGTCAGTTTGTATAGCGTCCCGATATGGTCGGCATCAAAGTATGGGACAGCCGTCTCCTCCGTATTTTGGCAGGTCATTGTGCCCGGAAAAACATATTCTCCTGTGATTGTAACAGTACCGTAAAGTTTATATGTAAATAGTCTATTTGCATTGTTCCAACTATCGGGGTCTTCCCAATCAGGCCCATCATCGCCACCGACGCCGCCTCTGAGACCACAACCATTAGCGGTCGCTGCGCCTTCATCGCATCGCCAATGAACTATATCAGTATCAACTGTGCCATCTACCGCACGAACGACAATCGCATAAGTCGTATTCGCCACGCAAGATATAGGTTCGGAGAATGTAAATTCATACCACGCGCCAGGCGAACTATTTGTTATCGTATCACCATCGTATGTTGCAGTGACGGTGTTTATATCGTAACCGACTGGTATGATAAAACTGCTATCAGCAACATTGCCCACCTGAGTTTCACGAATGCTGACCGTTATCGTACCAGGACTTCCAGTACGAAATAATTTAAGTTGAACTGCTGAAACTTTCGTATTAGACGTAGGTGTAAATCTCGCTGCCTCCCAACTACAAACCCAGTCTTCGCCATATATAATAACTTGATTATCTTCGGCCTCCTCGGTATCGAAAGGGTCTTCGCCCAGCTTCATAAGCACACTGTTGGTAACGGCAGGATCAACCAGGTCGTTTCTTATTAGGAACGGGCCTTTAGTAAACGATATAACATCAAGTTCAAAGACATACGGATTCGTCCGCGAAAGTTTCCGAGGTTTGTACTTCGGGTGGGTCAGCCACATCACATCTCCCACTTGTTCGTACCATAACGAGGGTATGTCCGCTAATTTATAAGGTGTCGCCACTTCTACCTCATCGTCGTCGTTATCTAAGAGAATCTCGCCGCCGTAGTAGAACCGCATATACAAATCGCCTACTTCTACCATATAGGCAACGGTCGTATTGTAAATAAATGGAATCATACGGGCGTACTGGCCTGCGTTCTTGCTTGAGTAAATATATTCCAGACCAGGTCTGCGCTCCGCACAGCCATAAATTAACGGCAGCATATTCTGAAGTATTCTACATCCAGAAGAGAATTTTTCTACATCGCTTCTGGCGTCCGTCTTAGGAGACATTTCACCAGCGTTGAACGATAATAGCGGCACATTCGCCATTAGAATTCCTTGAGTATGACTTCTTCTTCCGGTTCTTCTACCACAGGGTACACATCGTGAGTAATACCCTGACCTTCGACAAGCTGGTCGATGAGCGCATCCATCGTGTCAATCTTCGCCTCAATCGACCCAGTATCGACAGTGATTGTCGATAGGTCTATCTCTGCCGCACCATCCCAGTAAATCTCGCCCTGCCCTATGGCCACGTCGTTGTCCGCGTGCGGAGTATCCGTCGTATCCGAATCCTGTTGCATTATCTGTATCCTGTAAACCCCTTCGGCAATACCAGTTGGGAAATCGACGGAGTGATAATCACTGTCCGCTTGGTTGGCCAGTTCGACGTTATAAGTCGCTATATCCGCGTCTGTATAAGTATCGAAAGTATTAGCTGCCGCAACGCGGTCATAGACCTTATCATCGGTCTTGCGCCAGATAAGAGCGTAGAGGACTCTGGCCTCGTCCGCACTATGATATATTTCGTTCGCCATAACCTTTCACCAAAGTCGTTCCGGTTGACTGTTTATTCCACTGTGTCGAGCCAGATTCCAACTACTTCTGCCGCCTGTATCGGTTTCTTTTTTGCTAATCATATCGGCCTTAGACATCACAATTCCAAGTTCCCGCATAAGTCCTTCTTTCAAGCCGAGCGCAGCACTGCCCGTACCGGCGATAGGGTGTAGGAGTTTCAGGGCAAGCTGTAAGACCAGAATCTCCACGAATAGCGCATCGAACTCGGAAACGTCCGTGACCTGTTTGATATAGGAAATCTGTACCCCCTCATCGTCCGTCAGGAACAATCCGTTTTCTATCGCATGTCGTTCCTTCGGCAAGTCGACGGCACTGTCCAAATAACTCTTTTTCAATCGGATATAATCGGCGGGAAGGGCGTATTGGTAGTCCCATTCATGGGGCGGTCTCGTGGTGTATGCGACCCATTTTTCAGCAGTCAGGTCGTCTGCGAATGTTCCCGACGTATGAGCAACGGCACATTTATACAACACGCTGTCTTCCCAGACGTACTGGTCGGTCGTATAGGCCGTCGAAGTAACCCAGTCTGCAACCAGTTCTATCCTCGTCGTAGCGAACGGCCACTCGTAACTCCTCAGAAGCGCATCTCGCGTCTGTTCGTAATGGAGTCGGGACTGTATGGTCTCTACGTCCGTGCCCGTCTCGACATTATCAATGCGCTTAGAGCCGAGCTTAGCGTGTGCCATATTCACTATCGAGGTCTCTGTCAAGGTCTCATCTAACGCCATAATCTTTTCCTGTTCTATGTCGTTGTACGGATTTTATACGCAATGGTAATATGTATCTGGTTGTTGGACTCGGTCTGAATATTGATAGCCCCTGCAATTACAATGGGACTTTCATAAGACCTATGATAAGTAATACCTCTTGGTCTGACTGGGCCTATTTTGAGAGTAGTATCGTCAAACACCTTAAACCACTTGTCGCTCTCGTTAATATCGACCGTGATGCTTTTGAGCAGATACTCATTTCCAGTAGAAGCCGCCACAAGTGCCGTACTTGCGCTAACGTCAGCGCTGTAAGCATCTACAATAATATATTCGCCTTTAGTCGTAATCGTATTTACTGTAAAATCTGCCATAATAACTCCTTATCCGTGTCCGAAGATTCTTCGGTAATTTTCCCTGTATTGTGCATTTGCAGGTTTCATTATAATCCTGCCCGAACTTCTGCGATAACCCGCCTTAGTTTCACGATGACATACTTCTTCCCTAACGGTTTCGGCGTTTTCGGTAAAAGAAACTATTTCACCACCGGATTTTGCTCGTTTTAAGATTTCCAAAACTTCAATCTCCGCAACCAATGCCATTTCGGCATTAACTTATACCCGCAATCCCTGCACTTGTGAAACCATACCCCGTCCTTCGTGCGAGGAAAGACGAGGTACGATTTACATTTCGGACATTGAGGACTTTGAGTTACTAAACCCGTAGTAGCCGTTGGAAACATTACTTTTTCTTGTCCCCTTTTTTCGGGTCAACTCTTTGCCCTGTTTTTGGGTCAATCTTCATAATTTGTTCCTTAAAAAAGGGTTAGGGTCGGAAATGAACCGACCCTTTCCCAGTTAAAAACTTATGTGCTACACATCAGGTAAATCTGTGGGCCTGCAATGCCTGAATTTCCGGCATTGAGAATGTAACCTGCGTATTGTGATGCAGTAGTGACATCGCCTGCTTCTTCCTGTATCGTACCATTGTTCCACCAAAAGACAGTTCTTTCACTGCCAGCTGGGTCATCAAGAGTTGTGTTACCTGGGCTAACAATAAGTGGCCCCCAAGTCTGCGCCCAGATGTTATATCCTGTCGCAGCCGTTTTTGTGGGAACACCCATCCAAGCTTCATACTCCTTTGCTCCTGCTGCTACCAACCGATACGGATTCTCGAACACCTCAACGCTATCGTTTGCCGCAACCATCGCAGCAGACAACGGCGCTTCGAGATATATTCTGGTAGTTGTGCCGGAAGTGGCATCGTTACCAATAATATGTCTCTGTTCAGTATTATCGACAGTACCCTTGTAAAGCACAATCATACCACCGGCTAACTGGTCTTCTGTGATACCCGTGTCCGTAATCAGCATATCGGTATCACCAATAGCAGCGGCGACAGTTGCAACCCAACTCGTAAACGCTTCGAGCGTGTTGGCAACACCGTGATAAGACACACATCCACCAGTAGTCAGGCCCATATACTTATACACACGGCCATCCCAGGTAATGTAACGAGTACCGTAAACAAACCTCTGAGTTGTTTCTCCGGCTGCAAATACGCCGTATTCGTGTGCCGATTGCGCCCAGTCTCTCGGGGAAGCCCCATCAGAAAGAGGCCCTTTGTTGTACTTAAAATCCTTACTCATAAGAGTCTCCTTTCTATGCTATCTTATTGAGGCATTCGTGGACTTTTACACCTTCCATTCTGACGGCGCCCAAATCCATCTTCGAGAAGAGTATCCAGGCAAAGTCAAGCCTTTCGGCCTCTTCTATTCGAGTGGAAATGTCGCCAATGGAGGCCAGGATTAAACCATCCTGTGCCCACGCGATTGTACGATTTGTAGTTCCGTCTGTACCATCTACGGTAAGACGGTTACACCAGAAGAAATTGAATCCAGCAAAGGTTTCGTCAAAGTTGCCCTTTTGTAAGGCCCTAAGGGTGTTGTAATCGGCACTGGTTAATTCCTCAATATCGAGCATATCCTCAACGTCTTTCGGCGTTACAGCCCAATGCTTAGGAATGTCAGGGTCAACATCCGCTTCGTTGAATATCCGCATCATAATCAGTATCTTAGAAAGCGAAATGTCTTTTTCGGTGTCAGACCCATCAGGAGTGGCAAGTGTGCCAAGCGTAGTTACCGTACCGTCTCCGTTGATTGACCTTGACTCGTCCTTAAAATCTACCGAACTTGCGCCGGCCTTACCTATAGAGGCCGTACCTAAAGCTGCTGTAATTAACAGGTCATCTTTCTTGCGCCCGAGCGACCTGACCTGGTTCATCGCTACGGGACTACGTGGGTCGGGCAACATCCTGTCAAGGTCTTCCTTGTCCAGGGCCTTCTTGTTCGTCCAGGGATAAGGTACAACCCTTCTCCTGCCGAACTCGGCCTCGGAAATCGGAGTCCCTTGATGCCGACCCGTCTTCTGTGCCGTATCGTCGTCTTCAGCGAGGGTATCGAAATACGCAAGTTCCGCGTTAGGAACGCTTTCGTTCCTGACTTTTGCCGCAAACTTCGACCCCATTTGCTGGGAGAGTAGATACAAGACAGAAGAGAACTTCTGTGCAGTAACCTGGTCAATAGTAACAGGCATAGCACTCTCCTTAAAAAAAGTATCAAGCTGCTCGGCAAAGCTACCGCCAACGGAGACGACTATGCCTTCATTTCACGTCTGATAGACGGTCGTTTAGGTGCGACGACCGCCTGGATACCTTTCGGTACTACCCAGACTTTACATTAGCTAACTGATAAAATTTGTCCCTTTCTTTTTCGAGTCTGTCGTATTCGGGCCTGTTCACGTCTCTCAGGAATTGACCCTTCTCATCCGGTAACAGGAATCCGGGCGTTGTTTCAATCTTCTTGGCCTCAGTCTTCGCCTCATCCGGCGTCATACCATAAGTCGGTTCGTGCTCAGTGATAATCTTATGCTCCATAAACTTCGCGCCTATATTCGCTAAGAAATCGCCCACGAAAGGATTGTTCTTTATGATGTCGAGCACGGCCTCTTTCTGTTCGGGGTCGTCTATATTCTCACTTATCATACGATTGGCCAGATGAAGTCTCTGCTCATATGCCTGACCCCACTTCTCCTTAAGGGCGTTTTCCGCCTCAAGAAATTCATTAGCTTCAAATTCGTCGATGGCCTTTTCCGTAACCCTGACCCGCTCTTCCTCGAAAGCCCACAACTTATCAACCGTCTTTTGGTTGAGACCCAAATCCCAGAACATATCTCTCGCCTTGGCCACGAGATTCTCATCGTAGGATTCGGCTAAATCATCGGCAACCTTCATTTGAAACTGGTCTTTCGTATCCGGCCTGCCAAGCTCTCGGTAAAAGTTGTCCCATTCAGAAGGTGGTGACGCCTCGCCGGGCACGATAATACCCTTTTTGCCTATCATACTCTGAAGACTGCCGAGCATCTTGAGACTACCGGCAACGTCGTCGAAGGTATCATAAACCTTGTCCGCCCTCATCTCCTCCTGTACGTAATGCTCCTTCCAGCCGGGCTGGAACTTCCCATCAGCATCTATGAAAGTTTGCGGCGCTCCCTGCGGAGCAGGGGGTTCACCTGTCGGAGCAGGTGGTTCACCCGTTGCAGACGCCACTGGTGCTTCACTCATAAGATTCTCCTTAACTGATTACTTTTTCCGGTTTAGGTTCTGTTTTCTGTTTCAGCATACACCTGATATGCCTTATAACATCGTTCTTTCC
>SDBU01002134.1_pt1 | contig 26918 bp, 18 predicted proteins | sample 2277071 | NCBI WGS metagenome assembly SDBU01 (sample SAMN10397929, study PRJNA504765) | marine sediment metagenome | isolation source: marine sediment core GS08_GC12, 126 cmbsf | place: Arctic Ocean: Gakkel Ridge, Loki's castle | collected 2008 | reverse complement strand
GCAATCTCCGATTGTTGTGGGGCAGCCACTTAGAGATTGCCGCGGTCGCCTGAGGCGACCTCGCAATGACGATTGTGGCGTTTTTCAACAGCCTGCTAGTCTGTACTCCACCGAAACTGAATCATTCGTCATATCCGGACCACCTCGACAAAGAAGGTTACTGACTTCTAGCAATGAACGCTCGGTAGCGGTAGTTGTCAAACTCCGGTTCGGTCGCAATCCTATCCATTCGTTTGACCGTCTCGATCTGCGCAAACGCCCACTATTTAATGACCTTCCAACGACTTCCGCATTCTGTGGTGTAGAGCACTCTGAACTGGAAGCTGAATCTTACAGGAGTTTTCTGAGAGTGATATTGGGACCGCTTTTGCATATCCTCATATATAGCAATACCTTAGGCTTGCGCACCTGCCTCAATAGAACACCAATCTCGAACTATTGAGGATGATATCTCACCTCTCAAGCTACAGTTTTAATGCTGACAACTGGACTGTCGATAATTTCAGTTTCAAATCAAACCGGATTATTCATAGAATATTAGATCAACGATCCATGGCGGATTATCGAGTATTCGGATGTGGGTTCGCCCCCCATTCTCCGTATATGTGCCAAAGGTCCTACGATTTACGTTAGATGGTAACCACCCACGCTTGTTCTTTTCCTTGACAATTATCGAATTGTAGGTTTATTCTGGAAGCCTACCGACGCACTGGGTTGTTGGGGGGCCTGAGCCTGAGTGTATAGAGCGGGCCAACGTCGATTACAAACTCTCCTCGGACTATTGGGCCGATGTGGCCGATCTTACATACTTGGTTGCCTATCTATAGACCGGCGAACCGGAACCGCTACCGAGTTCATAGCACCGATCTGGGGCATGAGCTAATGAATCATGTGGCCGGACGGTTATCAGGTTTGTCTGGGTCGGTCGTGTCCTTGTTCCCGGCAAGAAGCCGTCAACTCATTGACTTTCATATTTTGATGTTGCCTTTTATTAATGCGGCGGCCTATATTGGCTATCAGAGTTTTCGGATGGGTTGTAATACCGCCGGTTTATTGGAAGCTCGGCTGCTTTGGCCGGTGGGTCGGAGTACATATCGGCTGTCGCAACTGCCCGAGGGCCGGTATAGCAAACCTGTAGAGGTAGTGGTTGTGTCCGGAAGTTCGGACGTGCCGCCAAAACGAGGTGTTGAGTGACGAGGGAGGATTAGGAGTGTACGAAATCTTTCGATGCATGCACCGGTTGAGTACCGGAGTCGTGACGGCGGTGCTGATAGCGGTACTTGCGGCAGTGTCTTTGCCGTGTTTTGCCTATTCCCAAGCGGGCGTCGGGGGCGTGATAACCGCCGAACCAACCTTCACAGCCGGCACATTCAATAGTGTCACATTCGATCCAGGTGCGATTCCGGGTGCCGATATTTACGAAGTCTGCTACTTCGATTCGGCTGACACCGATATCAACGGCTGCGTTGCGTTGAATCCGGCGGGACGGGACGTACTCGCGGCAGACCTTGAGGATCTGGTCGAGGGTCGCATCTATGGCTGTTTTATCCGTGCTCACTATGACCAGAGCGGCGGTACGGCATACAGCGACACCGTGTTTTCGACTGGGGAAGCCTTGTCGCACTTCATACTGATCACGAACAGCGCGCCGAAGGCACTGGGTACAGACGACGACGCGGCTGGCGCCCAGACCGGCACACGCGCCCACAATTATCCCAATCCGTTCAACCCCAATGAGGAAGACACTAGAATAGTCTTCGAGTCGGACCTCAGCGGGAACATCACGATGTTGATATATGATCTCTTTGGACATCTGGTGTACGAGAAGACCGATGCTGATGCCAGCGATTTGAGATGGTGGGGACGCAATGGTCGGGGCGAACTTGTCGCCAGCGGCGGCTATATCTGCGTGCTGAAAGTCGGAGACAAGATAGTCTCCAAGCATAAGATAGCGGTGATAAAATGAGTGACAGGGGCCTGGGGTGGCTAACTCAACCGCCTGTGTTCTGGGGTATTCTTCTGGGCCTTACCATGATGATGGCGTCCCCGGCTACGGTTGCGGCAGCAGAGGGTGAGGCCGGTCAGGTCGATGAGTTCTTACGCTATGGCGCGAATGTACGCTCCCTGGGTATGGGACGAGCCTACGTGGCTCTGGCTGATGATGCTTCGGCCCTCTATTACAACCCGGCCGGGCTGATCCGTCTGAGGCGAGGCTTATCCGTTTATGGCATGCACTTCAAACCGTTTTATGAGAGCGATTATAACTTCGTCTCCTTTGCCGTCAGTCGCCCGGACTCCAGCGCCACCGGGCTAAGAGACTTCTTCTTCGGTTCCAGTTCAGCCTGGGGCGCCGCTTTCGTTCACCTGGGTTCAGATGGGTATGAGCAGCGCGACGATGAAGATAATCTCGTTGACGAGGATTTCGGGCTTTACCAACAGGCCTTCATGCTTGCCTTTGCCCGTGAATACGCGGGCAGTGCCGGGATTCTCGGCTATGGCGCGACATTCAAGGTCGTTCGCCACGGTGTTTCCAATGCCACCGGCGAATATAATAAGTCGGATGGCAGCTTCGGTCTCGACATCGGGGCTCAGTGGCAGATGATCAATCCCCCGCTGGTGAAAGAACTGACCAGGGTACCCCTTGTCGGCCCCTTCTTCCAACTGAAACACCTGATGCCTCTGCGCCTCGGTGTCAGTATTCGCAACGTAATATCACCCAAACTGGGGTACGGTGGTGAGAGCGACAAGTACCCGACCGCGTTGAGATTCGGCGCCAGTTATCATCTTTCAAGTAATTGGCTTTTACGGAACTCGCGGATTACCCTGGTCAGCGATTTCGAATGGCTCTACGACGACATGGATCGGCTCATTCGCCTTGACCGCCGGGTGGTGATTCACAAAGTTGCCCCGGGCGACGGGCAGTATTTCGGTACGGAGTTTCAGTACCGGACAGCGAAAATGCAGTTGTCCCCGCGTTTCGGTTGGAGCCATGTCTATGACGAACTGAAGTTCTCGGCCGGTCTCGGGTTGGCATTCGAGACGTCGGGTCTCGATTTCCAATTCGACTTCGCTCATGGCTTCCACGATGAGTTGGCTGATGACCAGCGGATTTCGCTGACCATCAGGTTCGGTGGCAAGCGTGATGCCCAATATTTTGCCGGGGACGAGCTAATCGACACGAGTAGATCACCTGCCCCGAGGTGGTTAAAGGACCCCTGTCTGCCGACAAACGCAGAGCTATCTGTTGATATTGTCACGTCTACCGACACCGTGATTTCTTCAACCGACAGTTTGCCGTCCCTGAGCTCCATTCTGCATGTGCTGTCAGGTTATCCGGATCAATGGCAGGAGGCCGTACCAGCCGCTATCTTACTGGCACGGGAACTCGACACGCTTAATGCAGACAGGTATCTCGAGCTTGTCGGTGGATCGTTATTGGCCGTGAACCTCGCCGAAAATGCTATTGCCGCCTTTCAGGCTGAAAACAGTGTAAGAGCACGTGGTTTTGCTCTGGAGGCTATCGATGAGTTTAAGAGAGTGGCCGACACCTCAGAACAGGATATTATGGGCAACAACTATTTTAGTGCGTTGCTCGGCCAGTGTGAGATGATCAACGCCGCTACCGATAATGGTGCTGCCGCAGATGGTGCCTGGTCGCGGGCCGAACAAATCTTGTACCGGACACTGTCAGGTATCCAATGCCTGAAACTGCATTTCCTTGTCGGAACTTGCCACCAGAAACAAAGAAACTTTACCAGGGCAGCCGAACAGTTCCAAATGGCTATAGAGACATCCGACGATGATTTTCAGAGTATGCGTAAACTGTCGCGCTTGTGGCTGGGTGATGCGTTGATGAACGGCGGTCGGCCTGATTCGGCCATTGTAGTGCTGACGTCTATTACTGGTGACCATATGTTGCAGGAGGGTGTTTTGGACGCCGATTACCTGCGCTATTGGACCTTCAGTGACATGCAAATCACGGACGATGCCCAATACTTGAAGGGGCAGTGCTACTTGAAGAAAAACGACGAAATGATGGCGGCGGCTGAGTTCGTGAAGGTCTGCCGCTTTTATTCGGGCTCAGATAAGTGTTCTGATGCCAATAGTGAAGCGGACAAGCTGATGCAGCGGCTTCTGGAAAAGAAAAGATAAGGATAGGAGTTCAGATGGTGTTTGCGCAGAGATTCATCAATACAAGGTGGAGCGTTATCTGGGTCGCGGTGGCGGTGTTGCTTCTGGGCAGTTGCGCTCTGTCTCAGGCTCAGGTTCAGGATACGCTCAACGTGTGCCTTGAAGATCCCAAGTGGGATACCAGCGGGGTCGGTGCAGGCGGTCCGAAGGGTGTTCGGGTGGCATGGCGAGTGGGGTGTGATTCCGGAGCACTGCCACCCACAACTTATGACTCGTTTGTTGTCTGGCGCGCTGACAACCCGTCCTTTGAGCCCGAACCGGCGCAGAAGGAGACAGTGACCGGAAGAGACTCATATCTCTTTCAGAGTCTGGATACGACAAGACAGCACTTCTTCAAAGTACTTGCTTTCCGGGGCACTGATCTCGCCAATTGGACCAATCCGGTAGAATGGCGGCCAAGGTCCGGCAGCGATACATCAACTCCTGTGTCGCTGGGCTACTGGTTCCTGTGGTTGCTGACCAAGATCGATATCCTGGAAGAAGGAAGTCTGACAGCCTGGCGTGAATCATCAACTATGGGCCAGTGGGCTTTCTCGACGATAGCTGCCTTTTTCTTCCTGGGTAGCTTTGTTTGGATATTCAGAACAGTGAGGACGCTGCGATCGACCAAGGTCTTCCTGGTAGACAAGGATATTGGTAATTATAATGAATGTAAGGCGATAATGGGCCAAGGGGAGTTCAGTAGCCTGGCCCCAGGTCGGATCACCATTATCGGGAAACTCGTTAAGGATAATCTGACGCGGCGGCACTTCAAGGGCCTGTTGGGCAGCCTGGGTACAATATCGCTGTTTCAGTCTACCGTCAGGCATCGCAAGGACCCGGTTAGGTTCAGGAATATCCCTACCGTGCGGATAGTGTTATCGGCTGTCGCTGCTTTACGCACACCTGAAGAGCTTGAGAAAGCTATGGAAGTGCGAATAATGGCCGAGGAAGAGGACCTGCGCAAGCGGAGCTTCATTGATATTCTGTGGGCGCTCGGTGTCACGGCTCCTTTAGTCGGCCTGTTCGGTACCGTTACCGGCATCAGTATGTCCTTCAGGGAAATCATGGTGCGTTCTCTCGCCGGTGAGGAACTGCTGAAAGCACTGGCCAAAGGGATTCATGAAGCCCTGTACACTACCATCTGCGGTCTGATAGTAGGTACCCTGTTCATGCTGGCCTACTACTGGTATAATTACAAGCTGGAACGTATTCACGCTATATGGGTGGTGTTTGCCTCTGCCTTCGTTGACCAACTCAAGCACGGACCTGGGCACGGACCTCAGGCACCACCATCAGCACAGCCTCCACAGACTCCGCAGTCTGGTGGAAATAATTAGGGAACCGGACTTTCCATGCCGTTTCGGAAACTGAGAACCAGGAAAGAGTTGGAGATCGTCAGTCTGATTGACGTCGTCTTCACGCTGATTATTTTCGGCCTTGTGATTTCTATGGCCTGGGGGTTTACCGAGTACACGGGTCCTACCTTGCCGAAAACGTTCTCAATTGTGATTAAGCGAGCACCGGTCCAGTACGATCCACAGGGAACCAGGTTGCCTGACCATCTTATGGTGGAGTTTTTCGATACCGAGGGCAACCCGGTAGGAGATACCGCCAGCTTCCCTGACGATGACGCACTCTCGATGGATCTAATGGACGCGGACCAGTTTGATGAACTGCAACCCTGTCGGTTGATCCGCGAACAGATAGAAGGTTTCGCCAGGTTGGTTCGTGGGACCGAAAGCGAAGGAGAAGGTGAAAAAGCTGTCATACAAGTACAGGTCACACGCGACACCAAGACCAGAATAGTCAACTACATTACCCGGCAGTGCGTGCCGTTTCAGGGCAATATTGGTTGGGTGAGATTGGTGACCAGATAACAGCACCGGACTGAGATATGGCTTTCAAGAGATTCAGATACGAGAAACGGAAGTTGATGCTGTTCCCGATGATGGACATGTTCTTCATCCTGCTCATGTTCTTTTTGGTGAATATCGGAATCAAAGACGAGGGTGGCGAAAAGGCATACTACGCGACGGTACCGACTGAGGACATGGGCGAGGCCCAGATTCTCCTGCAAATGGTCGGCATCGACAGTGTACTGTGGCTGGATAATACAACTTTCCACCAGGACTGGCGGCAGAGCTTTCCGCAGTCACACATTGTCCCGGTTTCGCTGCCGGTTTTCCGGGAGAAACTCGGTCATTTCTATGACACCTATGGCCGGTGCCTTCGCAAGGACGTCCTGACTGTTATCAGATGCCCGGGCGATCTGAACTATGGCGACGTCGAGGCGCTCCAGGATAGTCTGTCCGCTGTGTTCAAAGATGTCATGCAAGGATTCAGCCTGAAGCTCAGCCTGCTCGAAGCAGGACCTCTGGAAGCGATCACAGTGGATCAGCGGGACGATAATGAGGTGGATCTCCAATGGTAGTCAGGCGCCGGTCAATACATCTATTGGTATTGGCGATAATAGTAGGAATATGCCTGGCTCTGATGTCCTCCGGCTGCGGCGACGAGGAGCGTGCCGCAAGGTTGCTGTCGGACTGCGTTGATCGGGATACCTCGATTGTTGATTTCGCTACGGCCGGTCTGAACGGCATAAAGCTAACGGTCGAAACAAGGTGCGTTTTTCAAATCGACATGTCGTCCAGCACACCCCTTCGCTGGTGCCGATTCGTGCAGAGATTCCCGACTGCCTACGTCAGGATGAAAGTGAAGATAGACGAAACCGGCAAAGTCGTCGACATTTACGGCAAGAAGGATGGCGGTCAACCGGCTGCTCTGGAACAGATCATCAGGGCGGTCAAGGGGTGGAAGTACGAGGGTGGATGCCTTGAAGGTGATATTTACATGGAGTTCAATGCTGCCATGTCGAGGTTGACCTTTGACGATTCACGTTTGACGATCGTTTCCGGCTATGAGCACTGCAATATTAGCAGAAACAGAATACACCGGGTTTGGAAAGGCTGCAATTTCGGAGCCTTCAGGAGAGCTCTTGAGTGGTGATGGATATAACAGCCACATTTGCCACGGAAGTCCGCAAGTGAGAAGGCGTCACTATGAACGGGTTTAAGCGAACAGGACTATATCTACTGGTAACAGCAGTGGCGTGGTTGTCGATTGCGGATAACTGTGCGGCGCAACCGGAAAAGTATCTCGCGATTGACACTGTGGAGATGGCCGGCATCGTTTACGATTCCGGTGCGGCGCGATGTGAGGAATCCATGCTGATTGCCGCCGCAGAGACCTATCTTCGGGTGAGGGATACTCTGCAGAACGACCCCGCGCTCGGCATGCAGTACCAGAAGCTCATGCCGAAGATCGCTTATATGCTGGGATGGTGCCACCATCGCCGGGCCGAGATTACCGGCGCTGTCGAACAGATCGAGTCATCGCTGCTCTGGTTCGGTCGCGTCGGCGATGATGCCGAGGATCAGATTGGCGTTTACGCCAAATTGATGGTCGGTGAGATATCTTTGCGACTAATAGTCTCTGACAAATATGACCTGCTGTGTACGGGTACGATGGACGAAGCACAGGTTCTGTCTTTGGGAGATCGTCTGAAGACAGCCCGTGACGAATTCTCCGAAGCGTACCGGTTATTGGATACTGGTTCTCCACCGCATCGGTTCGCTGCAACAAAGACCGCCGATGTGATCTATGAACTGGCCCGTCTGCATCGCGCTGTCGGTAATGCGAATCAAGCCAAAGACTATTATGACAGTGTCGACTACTCGACGGCTGGTTCACTTTCCGGTGATAGTCTCTCCCGTGCTGCCCTCGAGTACAATCGGTATTGCGATGCTTCGGTGCAACTGGAGATTTACCTGCAAGCTCCAGAGGATTTCGACGATGCTGCCTTGGGATTACTCGCAAGCTCTTTTGCCTACCGGGATAGAGCCTTCCGGAGAGGCGCTATCTCGCTGGCTGAGGCTTTGCCGACGGAGGCCGTGGATCAGTTTGAGTCAGCCGCATCTCTGGGTACTGCGCGCTCGCCACTCATCCCGGAAGCTGAGTACTTTCGTAGTTGTGCCTTTCTGGACTCGGCTGTTGTCGATAACATGCTTCACAATCAGGTGGTTAGGGCACTTCGTAACGCCAGGGAGAGCTTTGAGAACTTTGAGGATCGTGTGCAGTCCGCGGGTTTCAACAGCGATGCACGGTTGCGGCAGTTGGTTACTAGGGCGCGGCACAAGTACCAGTTGCTGGGCATTGCCGAAGGGCTGTCGATGTCCAACCAGCGGTTGGCGACGCTGGGCCGGGAGGACGTGAAGTTCCTCATTCGCATTGCAGCCTCAATAGTCGGTACTCCCCGTGCCAAATGCACTGCCACGCTGCGCAGATTTTTTGATTTGCAGGATCAGAGGAGACTCTCCGGGAATACGGATGTCGATGCCTTTGTGGTCGGACCTTGTGCCGCCCGGACAGAAGCCCTGAGCCTGAATGAAACACTGTTTCTGAGAGGATTGGTAATATCTTTTCAGGCTGAGGCTTACGGAGGGGAGCAGCGGTTCGCGACTTTTGATGAGGCGGCAACCGTTCTCGACTCAGTAAGAGGCGACTATGAGGGCGAGGCGAAATACGTTCAGGCGTACGCATTGTACAAGGCAGAGAAGTACGATGAGGCAGACTATCTCCTGAAGAAACTGATCACTGACTACCACAGTGTTCGGGCGCTCTACTACTATGGCATGAACCTCAGAGACTGGCATGGTGACGAAGGCTCTGACACCGTCAAGACCTGGATCTATGCATCCATGCAGAAGACAGCGGACGTAATCGTGTCGGCGGGACAACCGCCGGAGTATCGCAACTTCCTCAGTAGCGCCAGAATCATGCTGGACGAATACCAAAACTATTTCTCCAGTGATCCGGACGCTGACCTGAACATCGAAGGGACTCAAAACGTCGTCTGTCCGGACATCCTTTCGGTGGACACCAGCGGCTCCAAGCCTGATACCGTCCTATACGAGAATATGGCTGACAAGAAGCTGATCAGAGACAAGTTCGCACAGGAAAGCCGGGAGGATTTCGCCGTGTTCGGCCTGCCGAAACTGTGGTTGCTTCCCACCTCTCGGTCGTGCGAAGAAAGCCCTCTGATGACTCTGGCGCTGGCTCTCATTCCTGATTCGGTTCACCTTGAGAGAGTGTGGCGTGGAAGGTTGGAAGTTGTCGATGCCGATGGTAATATCCTCAGACCCGACAGTTGTTGGGCCAAACGGCTCACCGATGGCGCCGGGATTGTCTGCAAGGATTCCGTCGATGGTCGGTACATCATTCTCGACGCTGATATCAATACCCACGATACCGTCTCACTGGAGATAACGAAACCCGGCTTCTATCGCACGCTGGTGAAGTTCACATCCGACGAACCCGGATACGCCGACCGCAAGCTGGTGATAGCGCGAATGGTCAGCTACGATCCAATGGCGGCCGGCTCATCGGATGATCCGTTCGGATACACCCACCTGTCAGACAGCTCATACAGTTTCAAACTGGCAACTCACCGAAAATCGAAGGCGCCTCCCTCCAGTCTCGTCAGCGACTTCGACAGCGATCGCGACGTGAGAGATTATGCCTACGATCCTAAGAATGATCGATTCCTGGCCGTGAGTAGTCGTTTGAGTCACGGACTGCTGAGTTATACCGATGGGCACGCCGCCGATACTTTCGCGATTGATGGGTCCATCAGTCTTAACAGCCCCGAAGGTATCGCTGTCAACCACGACGGAAATATCTTTATCGCCGACTGGGGCAACCACCGAATTATCGCACTCGACCAAGCCGGGCGCTTGCGTTTTACATTTGGCGCTTTTGGTAAGAATGTGGATTCAAACTCCGCAGCGCCGGCTCGTCTGGTGTTTCCCAATCGAATCACCATTGAACAGGAACCACCTTCTGTATCCACACCACGCCAAACGCATATTCTTGTCTCTGACTGGCACGGTGTGCACCGGTTTGACTGGTGGGGTCGCTATCTCGACAGCCCCGTAAGTGTTGGTCCCGCCGGGCTTGATCCGGGCATGTATCAGGAGATCACGCTTGACGGCTACGGTCCGGGTTCCGATTTGCGCATCCATTCTCCTGGTCGAAGCCAACCACGCTTGTTTAGCGCACCGGAGTGAGTTGGGGTTCAAAGGGTGGTCCACAGCGTGCTGTGGGACGAGTTCAGTAGTACGCTGGTACCCCTCCGAGTGCGAAGCGGCCAGTGGGTTCTTGAGTCGCTCATCATAACGAGGAAAGGACCATAGCAAACGGTCGAATAATATGCTGGAGGTGATAAACCTATCCAAGAGTTACGACCACAAGACCTATGCGGTCAATGAGCTATCCTTTGCGGTGGAGAATGGCCACATCCTCGCTTTGTTAGGCCATAATGGGGCCGGCAAGTCGACGACGCTGAGATTGGTGTCGACCATGCTGCAGTCAAGTTCGGGGCAGGTGCTCATTGACGGGATTGATCTGTCCCAGGCCGATGCCGATCAGTTGCGTCAGATCAAGCGCAAAATAGGATTCGTGCCGGAGGCTGTGAATCTTCTTGAGTACCTGACAGCGTGGGAGTACCTCTTCTATATTGGTCAAATGTATGGAATAGAGGATGAGAACCTCTTGACGAGTCGAGTCGATGAGTTGGTGGAGCGATTCGGCATAACTGAAGCCAGGGGAAAGATCACCAGTGACTATTCTTCCGGCCTCAAAAAGAGAATATCTATTGCCTCAACCCTGATCAATCAACCTCGCTTGTTGCTTCTGGACGAGCCGACCGCTCACCTCGATCCAATTGGCGTCAAAACGCTCAAGGACTGTCTGCGAGAACTCAGGTCCGAAGGCGCCACTATCGTACTGGCCACTCACCAGCTTGATATCGCCGAGCAATTAGCCGATGAAATCCTGATTATTAGTGAAGGGCAGGAAGTGTTCTGCGGCACACAGGATGATCTGCGAAAGCGTTTTCAGGATTCGGACGGCGAGGGTAATCTGGAGACCTTTTATTCGCGGCTGATTGCCGACTAACCGTCTCGGAGAGAAAACCGTGCCCAAACTGCCTCGCAACACACTGTTGCTTCTGAAACTTGATCTACTCAGCGGAGTTCGCAAGGGTGTCCTGGCTAAGCTGCTCGGGGGAAGACTGTTCTCGACAAAGACCGCGTTAACACTCAAAGTCGCGGCGGCACTTGTTTGGATAGGCGTTGCGTGTGTTATTCCCTTGTTCACCTTGAGTGATTTTGGAGAGACTACGGAAATTGGCCGGAGCCTCGTTCGCTACCACCACCTGATCATTAATGGCTCGGCCATACTGATGTTCTATGTCGGACTGTTCATCGGCGCCAGTTTGATTTTTGAGTTATCCATCGGTGAGAACGAACAACTTTTGTCTTTCCCCATCGTAGTGGAGGACCTTGTACATTTTCGCGTGATGGACGTGCACATGGCGATCCTGTCGTTTTGCGTTTATATCATCTATCCCTTCACGTGCCTGATGTATCTGGCGCTGGGTTGGTCGGCGGCCTGGACGGTGGCCATGATGATTTTGACGGCAGTCTCTTTGTTCGCTGTTTGTCTTCTCGGTATCAACGTCCTGCTGTCAATCGCAAAGCGATTGCCTCGCCGTGGATCGGACGGGATTTGTATTACTATTTTCTTAGTGTCGGGTTGGCTCTTTGTAATCGCTGTTCGACTGTACAAGGACGGCTTCTTTGGTCCTGCGACCATGCCGATTTGGCAATGGCTTGATCTGCAGATGTCGGTGGTTTCTTTCTCGTCAATGATGGACAGCATGGTGTCGCGAAATTGGGGCATCGGGCAATACGTTCTGAGCCTGGCGGCAGGCGGTATGCTCGTGCTGTTCTTATCGAAAGTGTGCGTGCGTACTTTTGGTCAGGCCTTCGAGCGGATACACCGTCAAGCCGATGACATGACCGCGCGAGTGAAACGGAGCGCGGCCAGGCTGAGTTTTATGAATCTAAGTCGGCTCTTGAGATTCTTGCCTCTGGATATTCGGACGCTCTTAGTCAAAGACATTGTGGCACTGGTTCGAAGGCCGCGCATGTTGGTCAACGCCCTCGTTTTCGTGGTCTTTCTTGTTCTGATCGCCAACTACAGGCATACGTCGGTAGCTGATCCAATGCTTTTCGTGTTGTATTTCTCATCCACCTTCATAGTCTCTCGATTCTTCGTTAACATTATCGGGCAAGAGCGAAACAACATTCTGGTCATTAAACAGCTGGCTCCCTCAGTCACCGCTTACTTGTCTTCGCGTGTGAAGATTACATTTGGTGTTTCACTGGCCGTGCTGCTTCCATTTTGGGGAGTGCTCATCGGTTTTTCGAACGACCTTGCCCTTCTTGAAACGGTTTGGCGGTTGCCGCTGCTGCTACTGAATGTCATCCTTGCGTCCACCTTTGTGACGTGGTATTCAGCAACGTTTGCTGTGTTCAGTACGGACAGTTTCAGGAAGCATAATTTCGGTATCCACCCCGCGGCTATGTTGGTCTTCTGGGGTTTCGGGATGTTAGTGTCATACTTCTTTTACAGATCAGACCTGGCTCTTCTGGCCCACGAGGTCGGCGAGATGACGACTGTTCTTTTGGTTGTAATTGGTGTTTTTCTTGCCGTGAGTACGGCGGCTTTCAGATTCCTGGGCATAAGAAGAATCAAGCATTATGCGTAGCAGTATTAGCATTTGAGAATAATGTAATTTGACGAAAAGGTGAGTCTATGATCTATAAACGACTTTGGCGCTGTTGGCATTGCTCGGTCTGTTGATAATCGGTTGCAGCGGCGATGGATTCCAATCCCTTGTGGACCCATCCTGGTGGGACGCGACTGATGATGATCCGGTTCTCCCGTCGACGCGTACTGATTGGCATTTGTCCTCCATGCCGGCACAACTTGATGACAACTACGTCAGGGGCCAACTCCTCTGGCACACGCCGCGCGATCTGATCAGGGTCGAGGATGTCTGGGATCGAGACGCTGCTCAGGGTCAGGGAGTTTTGCGCACCTATCGCATGATATTCCGTCCCCGGCATCACACAACCGACACGGCTGTCCTCAACGACGATCTGGTTGTCGACACAATCGCCACCGGTCTCAAATCCTGGGCCGGGATCACCTGTTACCTGGGTGATCAGGGCTACCATATTCACGACACTACGCAGTACTTCGAACTCAGGGCACGCGCCGCAGGCGGTCGCATGCACCTTGAGTTTGGAATCATCAGCGAAGATATCAAAGGCGACGGCTGGGCCGCATCCGAAGACGGCATTGCGAGCGGTGGCGCCCGGAACGGCCAGTGTGAGGAAGAGGAAGATGTTGGCCTCGACCTGCTGCGCGATCAGGATGAACCATTCTATGATCCCGAGATAAATCCGGACCCCAACGGCGACAACTGGTATTTCCTTGATGACGGCAAGTGTCCGCTGCCGCCGGACCAGTGCGAGAATATCGACTGGGACGACGAATCCATCCGCTACGAGTGGCTCAACGGCACCGAAGGGAACATCAATGACCCGACCGTACGGGGTCGACCGGACGCCGAAGCCTTATCGGCGTACGGGTTCCACCAACTCAACTCCTACTTCTCCTATGTGATCGACTTCGAGTCCGACTCATTCCGTGTACCGGATTCTGATTGGCCGCACGATCTTCCGGTGGAGCGTCGATGGTGGACCTATCGTATTCCCATTCGGGACGTCGCCGCTCTGGATGAGATAGTCGATGAGGACGGAACGCCATATTGGACGCGTTTCAGTCACGCTCGAGTCTGGTTCGAGGATGAGACAACCGAGAACGACACCTGGGATACGGTCGAGGTGGCCGATTGGCGTTTTCTCCAAACCGGGATAGGACCGGGACCAATCCCGGACAGCAGCATGAGCGTCGCACGTGATTACGAATTCGCTGCCGGACGAGTTTTTGATCTTGTCTATCCTGATGAGTTCGGTCCTAACGACACGGTGATTGATTTGCTCATCTACGAGGAAGAGAAAAACCCGAGTGAGTGGATGGCGGCGGACTTGGCTTTGATGATGGTCGACCCGAGGAATCCGCATATCGGACTTCGCGAGCGAATCGCCGGAATCCACGTCACACAAGTTGACAGGTCGGCCTATCAGTGGTTTAACGATGCTGAACGCAACTTGCACTACGTTGTCTTCAACTCCGAAAAAGGCCGGTATCGTGCTCTCGGAACGTGGATGAAAATCGCGCGCTGGGTGGAAGGTGACACGATCACCATTGGCGATCTCAGCCATACTTACTACGGTGACTCTCTCGTACTGCGATTACTTCGTCACAACAATCCCGATCACTCGCAACAGTCCTGGCAACTTATGTGGCGCAATTGCTATGCGGTTCCCAGGGGCGTGGCGCTTGAAGATCTGAATGTGTCGGTATGGAAAGGCTTGGCCGGTGCGGAGATGTCTGGTTCCAGTCGAGATTACCAGGAGTTTGGCGGGCTTACCCAGAGCTACCTGGAGATTCTGGGATTAGATCAGTACAACCCGTACGGTCAGAAGTATCCGGACGGTCACGCAGATGATCGAGTGGAGATCTATCGCCCCGAATGGGGGCTGCTGTTCTTCCCCGAACGCGAACCGTTCAACTCTGCCGTTACTTTCACCGACGAAGCCGGGAATGAGACCATGGCGTTGACTGACCCGGTGCCCGAGATATACATGTACACCAGCCCACAACAGCTGGCCGCCAGTCAGTATTTCCTGAGATTTGTAACGTATACTCCGTAGGTGCAAAACAGTATCACTGCCGGTTGGGAGTTTGTGAATAATGCAGACTACGGCGACTGCTAACGTCTCTTCCGCGCGTGGCTTCGACGAGGCTTTCTGTCAGAACGTCCCTGGTCTACGGTCTTCCGTTTCGACGAGGATTCCTGCGATGGTGGTTGCGGCGGAGGGGCGTGCAGGGTTTGCTGATAGTAGTCGTCAAGCAGCATGGCAATAAGTGATGATCCGTCATCGCTCTCACCAAGTTCACCGGCCAACGGCACGAAGCGTTGCATGCGTTCCACTTGCAGATTATCTCGCGACCGCAGTTGCGCCTCCAGCAACGCCGTTATACGCTGCGACACGATAGCAGAGACATCATCGTCGGTCGGCAGAGGACGCTCTATCATATCAATGTCGAAACGTTTGGCAATCCGCTGCAATTCCGATTTCTCCAGCACATTGACCAGCGTGACCGCTTCGCCCGACGCTCCGGCACGACCGGTACGGCCGGCGCGATGGATGTACGCCTCGGGATCTTCGGGCGGTTCGTACTGGATGATGTGCGACAACTCCGGAATGTCGATACCGCGAGCGGCGAGATCGGTAGCTACCAGAAAGCGAAGTTTCTTCTCTCTGAGTCGGCCCATGGTCTGTTCACGTGCCCGCTGAGTAAGATCGGAGGTGAGTTCGTCGGCATCATAGCCGAACCGTTTGAGCACGGTCGCTACGAAGGACACGGTAGCCTTGGTATTGCAAAAAATAATGGCTCCGGTCGGGTTCTCGATTTCAATGATTCGCACCAGGCAGCGTTCCTTTTCCATCCCCGGCACGACGTAGAAAACATGTTCCGTCTCGGCCACGTGAACGTGATCGCGACTGAGACTCAGGAAATCCGGCTGGCGCAAGAACTCTCCGGCTAACCTTAGGACGTGGGCGGGGAAAGTGGCGGAAAACATGTAAGCGTTAATCCGGCGTCGCGGCAGATGACGCTGAATCTGTTTCATGTCGGGGTAGAAGCCCATCGACATCATCCGGTCGGCTTCGTCGAAAACCAGTATCTTCAGTTTGTCCAGAGTCAGCGTTCGTCTCAGGAGATGATCGAGAATACGTCCCGGTGTGCCCACGACAATCTGGGCGCCGGAACGGAAGGCGTCAAGTTGTGGTCCATAACCGACACCGCCATACACTGCAATAACGCGCGCTCCGGTGTCGCCGGCCAGAAGGCTCGCGTCGGTTGCCACCTGTTTGGCCAGTTCGCGGGTAGGTACCAGTATCAAGGCCTGGCCGGTGGGGCCGGAGGTATCGATACGTTCCAGGATCGGCAGTATGAAAGCACCGGTCTTGCCACTGCCGGTGCGCGACTGAACGATCAAATCACGCTTGGCCAGCAAGTATGGAATCGTCTTGGTCTGGACCGGCATCAACTCCGACCAGCCGGCGTGTGCCGCCGCCTCACGCATCAACGGCGAAAGAGATTCCATCGAAGTCTGAGGAAGGGCGTTACTCGGTTCAACCGAAGCATCCTCCACGTCGTGTTCATGCGTGCGTGTTTGGCCTGGATTGTCGTCCGGCACGTTGTCTCTGTCTGTTTTGTCTATTGCCACATTAAGTAATCAAGTTTGGGTTTCTCTTCGCCACCCGCTCAGTTTACGGACATACGTTCTATAAAATACGGCCAAGAGACCCCCGTGTACAGCGGTAATTCGAGTTTTCCTGTAATCGGATAGGCGGGCGCCCGTAGCCGAAACCAGCCCGGCAACCTGCCGTTCAATGATAATCCGTCGCATCTGAGCGTTTGGGCGTTGATTTGTGTAGCTTTGCTGGTTGACATCAGGCAGCTACGTCCCCTAATTCAATGCCAGAACCTAATGTTTACCGGTTGACAAGTATCATGCGCAGGCCTCATATACGGCCTTTATGCCGGAAGGTATTGATCGTAATGTTAACGTTGCCTCGCGCCATAATATACGCTCTGGTGGCGGCAGCATTGTCCGGTGCTGCAGTGCATCCCGAGTCGGTTACGACTGAGCCGCAACCATTCCATCGATTGGTCACGTCCGGTGGGATCAAGCTGTATCAGAAGCTGATCAGTCCGGCCCGGGGCTCGTCCTGTCCCATGCATCCGCATTGTTCAGAGTACAGTCGTCTTGCCTTCCAGAATCGCAACCCTCTTCATGCGTATCTGATGACCGCCGACCGTCTGATGCGCTGTGGTCATGATCTTGACCAGTATTCGCTTACGGTCGTAGGCGGTTACCTCAGGTACAGCGATTCGGTTGACGATGAGAGCCCTGGCGGTACCGATAGTTCGCCCTCGGCATCGGGCAGGAGGTGGCCGCGGCTGACGAACCACGGTGACACCCCCACCAGATATGCCAATGTTGATTCGCCCGGACCGGGGCAGGAGATTTTTCGCTTCGCACAGCAACTCGCAATTGAGGGCGACTATTACCGTGCCATAACGGAGTTTCGGCGCTATCTCATGTACTTTCCGGAGTCACCGTATCGCTCCCAGGCTCAACTTGCGGTATTGAACTGCTACTACGAGGCGGGACTGTATTCGGAAGCAATAGAATACGGAGAAAAAGCCTTGCGGAGGAACGAAGACACCGCCGGATTCGACCAGATGATGTTTCTCGTGGGTAAATCCGGATTTCAATCCGGTGACTACAGCAAGGCGCAGGAATACTTCAGCCGAATTGCCTCTCGTGCCGGAACCATGATAGACAAAGCGATTATGGCGCAGGGACTGACATTCGCCTATCAGTTCGATTGGGAGAACGGGGCGCAGACCTTTGCATCGTTCAGCGACGATTCTACATTGGCCATGAAGGCTCGCTACTGCGAACGGCTGTGTCAAGAAGGTGCTGTCATGAGATACAAGAATCGCCACCTGGCCGGCGTGCTGGCTATCGTGCCCGGTCTCGGATACTTATACGACGGCTACTACCAGTCAGCGCTATCGGCGTTTGTGGTCAACGGACTGTTCATGTGGGGAACGTATGAGGCCTTTCGACAGGAGCACCCGGGGCTTGGCGTCACATTGGCACTCTTCGGAATCGGATGGTATGCGGGAAATATCTTCGGATCGGTAACCAGCGCCACTCGCAGCAATGCGAAATCGCGGCAGGACCTGCTCCTAAGATTCGATATAGGATATGAGTTCTAGCAGGCTGTTGAGAAACTCGGAACCAGAGGCAAAGAAGCAGTTACCTTGTGCTACAAGTCATTCCCGCGCAGGCGGGAATCTATCTGAATTAACGAGTTACTGGATGCCCGCCTTCGCGGGCATGACAAGTCCGGTAGGTTCCAGGCATGATGAAGCACTTCTTCAACAACATTCCGGTGTGTCGTTAACGATCAACGCCGTGCATGGGCGACAGAGGAGGTATCGCATGCAAAGTCAGAAGGTAGAGTCCGGCGGTCGACTTACGTGGTGTAGCCGTCACAATCTCGTAATGCTGCTGATGCTACCGCTCCTTGCTGCCTTCATCGGTTGTGGCGGCGCCAAGGTGACTCACATCGAAGCTGATCCCACCTTCGATTATTCGCAAGCCGCCGCCGCTGAGATCGGTATCGTCGGATTCGTAGCTCTGGTTGAGGATGAGGAACATCGGGAGAGCCTTCGAAGGCAACTACCACCGCTGTTGGCTCAGAGTAAACAAAAGAAGCGTCCGGATCTGAGGATCTTTTCACCAGAGCGGGTTCAGGAAGCGGTGGGAGAAGAAAACCACCGGACCTTGTTGGATCGTTATGCGGCCGGGGGTACCCTCGATCAGGGTGGTATGGCCGAGTTGTTCAGCGCCACCCGGGGGACGGTTCGCTACGTAGTCTTGGGGCGGGTGGTGGTGGATAATTTCTTCAGATTCGAGGAGATCGAAGAGGACTCGACTAGTTCCGGAACCAGATACAAGGTGCGCCGGGAGATGGCTGTTTTCCTTGAGGTGTATGATCTCGAGGTCGGTCGGTATTCAAGGAACTCATCACCAACGACCAGACGAGCAGTCGCTACGTTCCAGACATCTCTGGCGGCGATTCCGAGTCTTGCTCCGACGCCTGCGGTAATATGGCGATGTCCTGTTTAGTATCGATGCTGTTTTCCATTTTTCAGGATGAACCTGATGACGATGGTTTCCCGCCGCCGCCAAAAACGGAGGAGATTACGCGCGAGATATTCGAGAAATTCGCCGAGAGTTTGCCGACGCCGGACGCCGGGTGATCGGCAACCGATCAGCACGGTGCCTGGCGATCATTTGGCAGAGGCTGTTGATAATCAACGACTGCTGACTTAGAACCATTCCAGTTGGGCTAGTTCCGGGATGGCCTCACTCAGGTCGATCGTCAGATCCTCGAGGTCGTCGGCCATGTCCTCGATAATTTCCGCTTTATCCTCCAACGCCTCCGCGCGCGCTTCAATTTTTGCCGTGGCCCGGTCGAGGTCGCGATCGAGGTCATCCTCATCGTAGCTGGTAAAGAGCATTTTCAGCACGCCCAAACCGGCTTGCAGGCCGATCCTGGCGCCGTCAACACCGATCCTGGCCCCCTCCCATCCGATTTCTTTGGCGCTCTCGTGGATATCGACCACCGTTTGGTGGTATTCTCCGAGGAGCTTCTTCTGCTCCTGATCGGTCTCTATCTTCTCGCCATCGATGAACAGGTTATACTCCTCAGTGATCTCGACTTTGGAGCGATCGCGGCCCTCACGGTGTTTGATCACCACCGCGCCGTGTTTCATGTCGATACTGATATGATCCGAGCGCTCATGGTACCAACTGTCACGATCAAGATCGTGATGGCGGTGCCGACTGCCGCCGAAAACAGTTCCGGCGCTCAGAGCTACCAGACAGATCACCAGCAACAATGCTATCTTTGACTTCATCAGAATTCCTCCAACATATTTCCCGGCATCTCAGTAGATTTACGGATTGAATACCGAAAGGTTTCGTGCTGAGTCGGGTCGGCGATATGGAGTTTCGGTCGTGGTGTCGGGCGACCCCGCCCGACACAGGCAAGCCTGTTTTTCGCGCTTCGCGCGCCGTCACTTTATGTCAGGCTCTGCCAAGCAACCCTCGGCACTTATTTCAAGACTGTCAGTCGCCTGACAGCACCTGAACTCGCGGTCCGGCGGAGACAAGCCCCGCCGCTACGCGGCAGAGAAGGCAGCTTTTGTGACAATCTCACCAAAGAGCTGTGTGCACGGCAGATGTCCACATCTGCCGCCCGGTCAAGCCGCCCGATCAAGTCGGGTCTCATGGCGGCGCATGTGGACATACACCATCCACAAAAACAAGACAGTTTTCATTAATCGTTTCAGCTAACTGTTTGTCTAACTAATGTTGCGCCGGGACCAGGTTGGCTTTGCCACTGTCCGGAATGACTAACACAGGTAATGAGGTGTGGCGAAGAATGATTCGTACTACCAACCACCGCATTCTATTGTTTGTCTCGATCATAGCTGTCGGTCTGGTCGCTTCCTGCAAAAGCCTGGAAATCGAGTCTACCTGGAGTGAGACACCGATGTCGATCGACGGCCTGGCCGACGACTGGAGCGGCGGCATCATCAGCTACCTCAAGGACAACAGCGCCTCCCTGGGATTCCGGAATGATGATGAGCGTCTTTACATTCTCTTCCGATTTCGAGACCCGCGCTGGGCGAGCACCATTCGCCGGTCCGGGTTGACCTTTTGGATAGATGCTGAGGGAGGCAAGAGCAAAGATTTCCAGATTCGGTATCGCGGTGGTCCCACGATGGAGGAGATTCAATCCGTGAGTGGCGCCCCCGCCCCTCGTGACATGGATCGCCGCATGGATATGATGATGCCCGATACGAACCAGCCACTCTTCACATGCCTTGACGAGGGGAGGATTGTCGAGATGGAGATACCGACGGACGGCTCGCTTGGTCCGGCGGCAGCCTTCGCAGTAGATGAGGGTTTTTTCACCTATGAGTTCAGTCTTCCCTTACAGGAAAGCACGGTGCGCTATTACGGTCCCGGCGTTGTCGCCGGAGAGAAGATCGGCGTGGGTGCCAAGTGGGGTGGTTTCGGCGGCAGCAAAGGCGGGATGCGCGATGGACCCGGCGGCCTGGGCGGTATGCCTCCCGGCGGCGGCGTGGGTGGCAGAATGCCCGGCGGCGGGCGCGGCGGAATAGGGCCACGACCGGATATGCCAGAGGCGCAGGAAGTCTGGCTGAGCACCAGGCTGGCTGACCCGCCGGAGAACGAATAATCGCCAACCGATCTGAAAGCAGGGTATGTTATGTGTACGGCAGATGTCCACATCTGCCACCCGGTCAAGCCGGATCCTACGGCGGAGCACGGGGACGTACGCCGCGCACAAGATAACCGCCGACCGATCTGAAAGCAGGCAGGCTTGCCGTTTTATGCTTTGCTTTAACCATGCGAGTGAGCTAATTGGAGGTGGAGTTGAGTAAACACAGCCGGCGCACGTTCGCCGGCGTAAGATCCGCCACCAGGAAAGCAGACGCATGGATAAGTTCGTAATCAATGGAGCCAGACGCCTCAAGGGCGAGTTGAAAGTTGAAGGTTCGAAAAACGCCGCCCTGCCGATCATCGTCGGTTCCCTTCTGATCGCCAAGGGTGAAACTGTAATCCGCAACGTCCCGCCCCTGAGGGATATTGGCACCGTCACCAAGGTGATGGAATACCTCGGCGCTCGTATCAGTTATGACGCCAAGTCGCACGTTATGACAGTCAACGCTGAGAACCTTAACCAGAACACAGCACCATACGAGCTGATGCGTCAAATGCGTGCATCCTTTCTGGTGTTAGGACCGCTGCTGGCCCGATTGGGTGAAGCACGAGTGTCGCTGCCGGGTGGCTGCGTGTTGGGGGCGCGCCCGGTCGATTTTCACATCAAGGCGTTCAAGAACATGGGCGCTCGGGTTACGGAAAAGGGTGGCTACATTATAGCTAAGGGTCGACCGCTGGCCGGTGGCTCGGTCTATTTCGATCGACCATCTCACACCGGCACCGAGAACGTTATCTTTGCCGCCCTCTTTGCCAAAGGCAAGACCACTATCACCAACGCCGCTTGTGATCCGGAAATTGTCGACGTAGCTCAGTTCCTCAACAAGGCGGGAGCCAGGATCTACGGCGCCGGTACGCCCACGGTAGTTGTACATCCTGTCCGCAGTCTCAAGGCGGTCGATTACAAGGTCTCAGGTGATCGTCTGGTAGCCGGAACCTACATGATCGCCGCCGCCATCACCGGTGGAAAGGTCAAACTGACCGGGTTCGATCCTCAACATCTGACTATGGTAAGCCACAAACTCGTGGAGATGGGATGCAAGATCGAAACAAGCCGCAACGGTCTGACCGTGACCGGCGCCGGAAAACTCAAACCCATAGCCGTGACCACCTTTCCATACCCTGGTTTTCCCACTGACCTGCAGGCCAGCCTCATGGCTGCAACTTGTCTGGCCGACGGAACCTCACATGTCAAAGAGACCGTGTTTCGGGATCGGTTTATTCACACTATGGAGATGCGCCGCCTGGGCGCCAACATAACAGTAACCGGCGATGAAGCCATTATATACGGCGTTGATCGACTAACCGGTGCGGAGGTGATGGCCTCGGATATTCGCGCTGGGGCCGGGATTGTGCTGGCGGCTCTGGCTGCTCGCGGAAAATCGGAAGTCCTGCGAGTTTATCATGTCGATCGTGGTTATTGGGCCATCGAGGAAAAGCTCTCCGCCCTCGGTGCCGATATTGTAAGGATAAGCACCTGATTTGGACTGCGGGCACAACCAGGAGTTGTTCGTTGCGCCCACAGACTTTTGAACCGGGAGACCCTGTTGTTCGTTATAATAGTGTAAAATGAAAGCATCAGGCCAACTAGCCACGGGTCCCAATATGAACAGACTGAAAGCAACAGTAATACTGATTCTTGTTCTGACAGGTATCGGTGTGAACGCCCAGGAAACTTACTTCGGCAAGAACAAGGTTAGGTACAAGGACTTTGACTGGAGCTACATCCAGACACGCCATTTCGACATCCACTTTTACGAAGATGCCTATCCGACGGCCAAGTTCGCCGCCACCGTTCTGGAATCGTCGTATGTAGAGATCAGTCGTGAACTCAGCTACAAGATTCAGCGCCGGGTGCCGGTCTTCCTCTATAACTCCCACAATGATTTTCAGCAGACAAACATCTTGCCCTCCCTCATCAGCGAGGGAACCGGCGGTTTCACCGAGGTCTTCAAAAACCGGGTGGTGACACCATTCAACGGTTCGTACGAAGATTTTCGTCACGTACTGCACCATGAGCTAACCCATGCCGTGACGTTCGACATGCTCTATGGGAACGCCTTCTCGGCTCTGGTGTCGCGGCGCCGGCTGTTTAGGATGCCGCTGTGGCTGGCCGAAGGATATGCCGAGTACTCCTCACGCCACGGTTGGGATGCGCAATCGGATATGTGGGTGCGGGACGCCACCATCAACGGCTATCTGGTACCGCTGGAGTACCTCACCGGCTACAACGCGTACCGTGAAGGCCAGGCGCTAATAAAATACATCGCCGACAAGTACGGTGAACCAAAACTTGCGGACATTTTTCGCAAGGGGAAGATCTACCTCTCCATCAACAAGGCCCTCAAGAAATCTATCGGCATCGACCAGGAGAAATTGTGGGAGGAGTTCTCCCGCCAAATGAAGCGTCGCTACTGGCCGGAGTTAGCGTTGCGCAAGGAGGCCGAGGAGATTGGTACCAAGCTGACCAAAGCTCGCAAGGACGGATCCTACTTCAACGAAAGACCGGTCTTCTCGCCCGAGGGAGACAAGATAGCTATCTTCACTGATGGCTCTGATTTTACTGAACTTGTCCTGATTTCGGCCGACGACGGCAAGATTCTCGACCGGTTGGTGAAAAGCTCTCGATCCGGCGACTTGGAGTCGCTGCATTCGTATATCTCGGGAGCGTCTTTTTCACCGGATGGAACCAAGCTGGTCTTTGTAGCCAAGTCCAACGGAAAAGAGTCATTGTTCTTCTACGACCTACTCCGCAAGCGAGTCTACGAAAAGAAGCGCTTCGATTTCTCTAACCTCATGTCCCCGGCCTGGTCACCCGATGGTGGCAAGATCGCCTTCTCCGCCCTTCGGGGAAACGAACGCGATATCTTCGTTTACTACCCGGACTCCGACAGCCTTGATCGTCTGATGAATGATCGCTACGACGATACCGACCCGACCTGGTATCCGGAATCCGACGCCATTCTGTTTTCCTCCGATCGACCCCATCCGCAGAGCCCCGTGAGCGACGGTGAGGACCATCCGTACGTCCGTCAGGGAGCGTTTATGCCGGGTGATTTTGTGTACGGGTCGTACAATCTGGCCCGGATTGATCTAAGTAGTCTTGAGATTACTCCCGTGGACGTCGGCCCCGGTCCCAATACTACACCGGATGTTTCTCCCGACGGCAGCAAGATTGCGTTTATCTCCGGACGCAACGGCATCGACAACATTTATGTCGCTTATACTGACTCCGACCGGGTCTATCCCGTGACCGATATCCTGTCCGGGGTTCTGTATGTGTCCTGGTCGCCTGATGGGAAAAAGCTGGCCTTCCAGGCTTTCAACAAGGGCGCCTTTGACATATTTGTCATGAGCGATCTGGTCCCGGTCGGTGACGATGGTGTCCTGCACGCTACGGCCTTTGCGCGTGGAGATGACGGTCTGGTCACTCTTGACCGACCGAGCAAAACTGACGTCGCAGATAGCGGTGTGGATACGAGCACGGTCAGCGATGCGCCACCGGGCGACTTGAGTTCCAACGAAACTGAGCCGGATGCAATGATAAACCCTCAAACGTCTGAACCGCCGTTGGATTCGACAGTTGACGTGAGCGTGGCCGCGGAACTTGACAGCCTCCCATCGGTGGTCGCCCAGCCGTTGGATTCCACGGCTGATACGGAAGCGACGCCCGTAGTTGACACCTCTGAGTCTGCCGACGATGATGTCATCACTGAATCCGGTATTTACGATGAAGAGTATGTTCACGTCAGTCACCGAACCGACGACCCGCTGGACCCCTACATGCGCGATGTTATCGGCGACAGCACGGATTCCCGGACGATCACACCAATGGAGGAGCCTGGTTCGTTTGATTCCATAGCGCCACCGTCGCCGGAGGGTGACTATGACGTGCAGCCTTACAAAGTGAAGTTCACGCCCGACTATGTCGGTGGCGGTTTCGGCTACGACACTTTCTTTGGTCTGCGTGGACAGACGGTTTTTCTCTTCTCCGATTATCTGGGGAACCATCAAATTCTCGTCGCCACCGAGTTGGTAAACACGATCGACCAATCGAACATTCTGGCCTACTATGTAAACAGCCAACATCGCATCAACTATGGTCTTGGACTTTTCCACAGCAAGAATTTCTATCTCGACGCCGACGATCACCTGTTTTCCGACCGGTTCTATGGTTTTCAACTGTTCGCGAGCCGTCCGTTCTCGATATTCAGCCGCTTGGAATCGACGACGTCGCAGTTCTTCATCGACCGAGAATATTATGACATCGATGATCTCCGATCAAACCGCAGCACCAAGGTATCCACGGCCTCGGTTTCGTATGTTACCGACAACATTATCTGGGGATTGACTGGTCCCTTGAATGGTCGGCGAGCCAAGCTGACCCTGGGTGGCGGGGTCAATCTGATCGGTTCGGACACAGTGCAGTTCCATTCGGCTGAATTCGACTATCGCAAGTACTTGCACTTCGGTAATCTCTACTCGCTGGCTCTTCGTGTCACCGGTGGTGCCTCGTTTGGGCGCACCCCCAAGACATACTTCCTGGGCGGGACCACTAACTGGATTGGCAACACTACTCTTGACGCCAAGGTTTACGAAGTGGAGAACCTCTATTTCGCGGATGTCGTAACGCCGTTGAGAGGTATTGACTACTACAGTCTGTCCGGTGATCGATATGGACTGATCAACCTCGAGTTCCGATATCCCATGATCGACTACTTCGCGATGCGTTTCCCTCTGGCCCTCACTATCAGTCGGGTCGGTGGCGCCATCTTTCTCGATATGGGAGCGGCTTGGGAAGGGAGTAACTTCAAGGGTGGTACAAGTACAAGCGGCCCGACCGGGGATCAAAAACGATTACTCGACATCAAGACCGGTTTTGGCTTCGGTATGCGCGCCAATCTGGGCTTCATACTGCTGCGCTATGATATGGCGTGGTCCACCGATTTCTACAGCGTTTCCGAAAAGCCGGATTACTATTTTTCGATGGGCGCCGACTTCTAACCAAATGTAATCAGATTCCAGCGGCGCTCGTTCTCGTTGACAACCGGATTTTCATGCAAAAAAAACGCGACTCCGTTCGGAGTCGCGTATCACATCGCTCAGCAACCTATCTCTTGTGCAGAGAACAGAGCTTCGCCTTTCCATTCGTGAACCGCTTGCATCTCTTGCCGGCCTTGGTCTTGGCTGCGCAGCGGATCCTTTTGACCGCCTTCTTCTTGGCCACTTTCCTCTTCGGTGCAGCCTTTTTCTTGGTTGCTTTCTTAGCTTTGCGCATAGAAACTCCTCCAATTTTGGATTTCATGTACACAAAAGTTCTTTTTTGAATATATGTCAAGGAAAAAAGTTGCGCGCATCGCATGTTTATGTCGTACGATGCATGAATCGGTCCGACGCGCGCCGTATCCATGCAGCACGAATCGAACAGGCGAACAGAGATGCGTAGCACTCTACGTGCGATGTGCGGTAGCCACACGCGGTGTGTGGACACGCTCGTCAGCCCATTCTGGTGTTGTGGGCGGCAGACGTCCTGAGGCTGTCCCAGAAGCCAATCATACGTGTAAGTATTGTCTGAGTGTTTGGTTTGGATCATGTGACCGGCCCAGGTAGCGTCTCAGTTTGTCCTTGAGGCGCCAAGAGAGTCGCAACGACCATGAAATAGCCGCATAAAGGACCTTTTGAGTTGCTGTCGGCATCGGGCCGGACAGAGAACCATACTTGGCCAACTTCTTCAGGTTGTGGGCGATAC
>SDBU01002133.1_pt1 | contig 26924 bp, 28 predicted proteins | sample 2277071 | NCBI WGS metagenome assembly SDBU01 (sample SAMN10397929, study PRJNA504765) | marine sediment metagenome | isolation source: marine sediment core GS08_GC12, 126 cmbsf | place: Arctic Ocean: Gakkel Ridge, Loki's castle | collected 2008 | reverse complement strand
CTCAAACACTCAGATCGATGATGGTTGCATCTGACAACTTAAGGATATCGTTCGGGTCCAGTTTCAGGAGAACATCAATGCTTCCCCCCCCACCGTATACCGTAGAGTACTGCAGCACTCGCTTATCGATAAGCACCATAAGCGGGTTTAAATGTCCTATCGGAGGCACCGCGCCAATTTCAAACCCAGTAGCGTCTTGAACTGTTTGCGCATCCGCAAGTTTCACTTTTTTACGTCCCACTTCAAAATGCCGGGCAATTATGCGACGATCGACAGGTTGAATTCCCGAGGCGATTACAAGGACAGGTTCTCCATTTACCAGGAACACCAGGGATTTAATCACCCGATCAGGGTTCGTTCCCACAGCTTTCGCGGCGGATTCGACCGTTGGTGTTGGGACATCAATGTGGACCAGCTGTGCCTGGATTTGCTTTGACCGAACGAATTCTGCAAGATGTTCTGAATTTAATCGATTCATACATGGCTCCACTGAAAAAAGGTCAATCGTATGAAGAGGGTCGATTCACTCCCACCTTGGCCTCGAACCGATACTATTCTTGCTTATTGCGCGAGCAGGTCTTATTGCAATGGGCGATCTTCCTCCAGGTGCTCGGCAAATACTATCTTCACAACACCAGTAGCAAACGCCATCAAAGCATGCCCCGCTGCTTGCCCTTCCGGTGACATCATCGCCGTGCGTAAGGATTCTGAATCCTCAAAATAAAATTCATGCGTCATATGCAAATCAACATCACCTTCCGGACTCCCATAAATACGTGTAACGGCGACGCGTTTTATCCCTGGCATTTTTTCTGCTACTGCTACGAAGGTCTCACTCCACAGCGTTTCGAATTCGAGGACATCGTCAGGTTTTTGGAACAAGAGCATCAATTTATGCATAGATCACCCCAAGACGTCGAAAGTTGTCGCTTTTACCTTACAAGAACCTTACAAACATCGTTTCCACCCCCTAAACCGTACTATGGGGGTATTGAATCCCCTTAGGCTTGCGTATATTCTAAATACGTAGTTTATTTATATTCTATTAGTAAGGGGCATTTATGTTTCATCTTAGAACCCGCGGCCAAGGCTTGGTTGAGTACGCAATGCTCATCATGCTCGTTGCATTGCTTCTGATCGTATTACTCCTCATCTTCGGTGCGGGCGTCGGGAACATGTATAGCAACATAATATTGAATATCTGAGACTAAGCTACACTTTCTCTTCGGTTTCAACTTAGTGGTGTAGTAGGTCTCAACACTATTTAAGGCTGACGAGCCCTCCCTGAGTTTTGGCTCTCGAAGTAAGTTAGCTGTTATTATCGCAGATACGCTTTCAATACCAGGTCTGTTCGACCTGGGTTGTTTTTAACCAACCCGGCTGACGATCTCAATCCTTCCAGACAACATTTGATCACGTCTCAAAACGTAGTGTAAACACCACATTTACATCCCACTGAAAGACAGTATCCAGCATCCTGCAGGTTCCACACCGCGGGAAAAAAATGTAAGCGTTTACGAATGATCTTCAGAATCCCTTGATTCCGGCTTTGCCCCCTCGACATATTTCTTCATTCGCTTTGCTACTTCTCTGCGAGGCAGAAGAATTCGGCGCCCACAGCCCAAGCACTTCAATCGGATGTCAGCACCAAGTCGAATGACAACCCAATCTGTATGCCCGCATGGATGCGGCTTTTTCAATCTTACAACATCGCCCATTTTCATCTCTGGAAGCATGTTGACCTCTTTTTATCTGTGCTCATCGCGGGCTGCTCACGTCAAAGTCATTTAGACCCTACGTGCATGTGAGTTCAGTTGGGCTCACCCTTAGTTCGTGTTTCAGCGCCAACACCGACTCATCCGCCTGGTCAATCCGTCGAAATGAGGTGTGCTGGATAAAAACTGCAATTCCACTACCCTTTATACGGCCCCAGAGGCGCGGATTATACCACTTGCCCGAATGGTATAATCCCCCTGTTATGCTCAATATTCCTTTACCCTTACTAATTTCACGCATCATAACCTTGGTTATTGCGTTTTCAGTGCATGAATTTGCTCACGCTTGGTCGGCGGACCAGCTTGGCGATGATACCCCACGAAGATTCGGTCGGCTCACTCTCAATCCCTTGGCCCATCTCGATGTATTTGGCTCATTAATGCTTGTGATCTCCGGCTTCGGCTGGGCCAAGCCTGTCCCGGTCAACCCCTATGAGCTACGCAGGAGGTCGCCTGCCGGAATGATGTTGGTGGCTGCTGCCGGACCATTTTCAAACCTCTTATTGGCTCTGCTGGCTTCAATACCTTTCCAGGCAGGCATCGTAGATCCGTACTCCAGCAGTGGCGCGCTTCTCCCATCGCTGTCCACCTTTCTGCAGGACTTCATTTTCATCAATCTCATACTCTTATTCTTCAATTTGATACCTCTACCCCCGCTTGATGGAGAAAAAGTATTGGAATATTTCTTGCCACCAAGCGGTCAGGACCTCATGCTTCGTTTACGCCCCTATGGACCCCTCCTACTCTTGGGCTTGTTATTTCTCCTACCTATGATTGGGATCGATATATTTCGAGTCATAGTTGGCTGGCCCGCAGGTCAGATATTCAGGACACTGGTGCTCTAATTCGTGTCGGTAAACTATCATAGAATCAGAATTTGCGGCACATCAGCTTCTCAAGCGAGAACAAAGTTATGATATGAATCCCCTGAAAAAAAGTTCAATCGCAAGAAGAGGACCGATAAATGTGGGTAGTTTTTTCAGTGCACTCATGATATCTTTTCAGCAATAGCTTCTGCTCTACCAATTTCACAACACTTCAGGATAATTCAATGGCTATGGAAACTTTCATTATCGGATTAGGGGAAACGGGAGCATCGATCAGCTTGGCTCTGAATGCGTCAGGAGCGAATGTTTCATGTACAGGGTACGATCCCGAGGCACAAGTTGCGCGCGAGTCAAGAAAAAAGGGACAAATTGACCGCATCGTTTTTACCCCTCGGAAAGCGGCCCGAAATGCTGACATCATCTTTATGACCGTTTCTGCAGATCTGGTCAAAGAATATCTCGAAATTATCGGACCCACCTTGAAGAAGGGTGCAGTAATTTTCGACATGTCCCCGTTAAAATCAGCCGCCATGACATGGGCGTCTGAATCACTTCGGGAAGGCGCCTATTATATTGGGGCTGTACCCGTGATCAATCCAATTTACTTGGAAGGTGATGCTACCGATTCGGCGCTTCCGAACGCTGATATGTTTCGTGATGGACTGCTTGCCCTGGCCATCCCTCCTCATACTCCTGAGAATGTCGTTGAACTGACTTATGCTATCGCTAACATCCTCGGAGCCAAACCCTTTTTCATCGACGCTGCTGAAATCGACGCAGTAACCGCTACTATCGTACAACTTCCAGCACTGCTAAGCATTACGCTTCTCCAGTTGGGGCTCAGAGCACCAATTTGGCGAGAGATTCAACGAATGGCAGGACGGCATTGGTCGAAATCGGCAATGATTGGAGTTCAACACGATCCCCTCGAGTTAAGTGAATCAATCAAGCTCAACCAGCAAAATGTAGTTTATAAATTGGATGCCCTTATTGAAGAATTAGAGCGTATGCGATCATTCCTTGTTGCCGAGGACAATGAAGCTCTCACCCATTACATCACTGAATCGAACAGTGCATTTTACTCCTGGATATCAGACCGAAAACAGGGCAATCTCTCGATCCCTGAGCTAAAAATTCCAACTGTCCCTAGGGGTGGTTTTCTCAACCGCCTCCTAGGAACTGGTAGATCAAAAGAGAAGCAATAAATATATTTGAGGGTAATAATGTCAGACCAAGAAAAGATTCAATGGATTTCGAATGAACTCGAAAATCTACGCCAATCCGGCCTGTACACCAACATTCGTACTCTGAACTCTCCCCAAGGATCCTGGCTGGATGTCGATGGAAAAAGAGAGCTGAATTTCTGTTCCAACAATTACCTTGGGCTTGCGAACCATCCAAAGATAACTCAAGCAGCCAAAAAGGCTATCGACGACTTCGGTGTTGGCCCCGGCGCTGTCAGAACTATCGCCGGCACCATGGGACTTCATATCGAGCTTGAGAAGCGTCTTGCTGCCTTCAAAGGGGTTGAAGCAGCGATCACCTTTCAGTCTGGATTCAGTGCAAATATTGGAGCAATCCCCGCGCTTGTCGGAGTAGAGGATGTGATTTACTCTGACGAACTTAACCACGCCAGCATTATAGATGGCTGCAGGCTCTCTAGAGCTAAGGTCATACGTTACGCCCATTGTGATCCTGAAGATCTAAATCGCGTTATCAATAAAAGCTCAAAAGACGGATACCGCCGCACTTTGGTTATCACGGATGGTGTGTTCAGTATGGATGGCGATGTTGCCCCATTGGATGATATCTACGAAATCGCTCATGCCCATAACTGTCTGCTCATGGTTGATGATGCACATGGCGAAGGCGTTCTTGGGAGAGGGGGGCGAGGAATCGTTGATCATTATGATCTTCACGGGAAGGTTGATATCGAGGTAGGAACTTTATCGAAAGCTTTTGGAGTTGTGGGCGGTCTTGTGGCAGGCAAACAGATAATCATTGATTGGCTGCGGCAGAGAGGCCGTCCTTTCCTCTTTTCTTCTGCTATGACACTGCCCGACGTGGCCGCTTGTATTGCCGCTGTGGATTTATTGGAGCAGTCAACTGAACTAGTCGACCGCTTATGGAAAAATACTACCTACTTCAAGGGAGCGATGCAAAAGCTCGGCTTTGACACTGGAAATAGTGCAACGCCCATCACCCCCATCATGCTGGGTGATGCGCCGCTGGCGCAAGAATTCAGCAGGCGATTATTTGAGGAAGGTGTATTTGCGATGTCAATTGGATTTCCAACTGTGCCCCGCGGAAAAGCCCGAATTCGAGTGATGATCTCAGCCGCTCATAGCCCTGAAGATCTAGACACGGGCTTGGAAATCTTTGGGAAAGTTGGCAAGGAGCTTCACGTTATTTAGATCTGCGTAGCCCGCACTCCCACGTATTCCGGCCCTCTTCTCATGAAGTCAAAAATGCCCGTCAAACTTGACGGGCATTCATCATTGCAGGATTAAGGATCAAGTTGTCTGGTGCAGGTTTAGGTCAATGGGTCATAATCGGGCAATGTTCCGGCCCAACAGCAAGTAGGTTGATTGCGTTGATTACATTCTAGCCCTCGAGAGCATCTGTGCCCCAAGATCCTCGGCGGCTGGTCCGGGAGGATATCTGCCGCGTAAACAAGGTGCGCTTCCAAGCTCACCTCTTCACCAACTCTTTCGCACATCGTGCGCTTTTGGGTCTCCCAAGTTACATATGCCATGAGCTCACACTCCTCAAAAGCATTGGATTTAAAAAAAGCCCTGGTCGGGCTTTGATGCTGGTTGCTATATAAGCACCCGGGTGCGATGGACCAGGACTAAACACATTCTAAACTTTCGAACCCCTAATCACAAGAGACAAATGGTAGCATATACTGACCCACTTGGACGCACAGATACGATCAGGTACATATTCATCTGCGGATCAAAATTGGAATCTCTTTTTCATAGGAACAATCCGACGCTGGTAATTAATCACGAACTCTTGAAGCCTTGTCTCTAAATCTTTAAAATCATGGGATGTGAGAATGCCCTCAAGAGTGTCCCGATCCGAAGCCAGAAACCCTGTAAGTCGCAATGGGTATGCACCATAGGCCGTATGCCATGCCTCACACATCTGCAATCCCAAATGTTCAAGAGTAGGGATAAATTCTCCTAGCACATAATGAAAATATGCTTCGCGCTTCCCTGGCAAAGGATCGAAACTGAGTAAAAGCTTTACCGACTCCTGTTCCTGTTCCATGCTTTCATCCTTCCTCAGAAAAGTTCAGACACGGTCTTTCACTGTGGTGTGAATTCATTCACATATTACCGGATTGGGCGTGGTCCTCTACCAAAAATGTCACTCGATGAACCTGTTTGAATTTGGGCAGGATCATTTATCCAAACCCCAGCAATGGTTGTACCACACTTCGAACAGGTACCCTCGCCGGTTATTTGATAATCAAGGATCACGTAGCCATAACGTTTGATGAGCATTTCACTACAGTTCGGACAGAATGTGTGCTCGTGCTGTCCTACCCTGCCCGGCAAGTTGCCAGCATACACGTAGCGCAGGCCTGCTTCTTGTCCAATCTCAGCAGCACGGATCAAGGTCTCGACCGTCGTGTTTGGCGGATCCGTCATGTGGTAGTTTTTATGAAATGCTGTTACGTGCCAAGGTATATCCGGCGATACAGAAAATATGTAACGGGCGGCATCCATCAACTCGTCGACACTATCATTGAAGCCCGGAACAACCAACGTGACGATTTCAACCCAAAACCCCAGATCATGGGCAGATTTGATTGTGTCGAGTACATTTTGCAATACGCCACCCAAGCCACGGTATTGCTTATCTTGCATGGTCTTCAGATCAATTTTAAATCCGGTGACATATGGTTTGATGTATTCAAGCACTTCTTGAGTGGCATTGCCGTTGGAGACGTAGGCACAAGTCATTCCAGCTTTAATTGCCTCTTCGAAAACCGCCTTGGCCCACTCGGATGTTATCAGTGGCTCATTGTAGGAAGAGGCGACAACCCGCGCACCCATCTTTACGCCGTACTCCACCATTTCTTTCGGAGAAATAGGTCGAACGTAGGATCCGGCGAAATCTGAAGCTGGATCTCTAAGAGCTTGTGAACTCACCCAATTTTGACAATAGGCACAGTGGAAATCACAACCCAGCATCCCGAAAGTCAATGCGTCTGATGCTGGGTAGAAGTGATAGAATGGTTTCTTTTCGATTGGGTCGCTCTGTAATGCACCTACATAGCCCCAAGGGACCTGCAAACGCCCATTTTGATTGAAGCGGACTTTGCAAATCCCCCTTCGCCCTTCACGTACGAGGCAAAGGTGCGCACAGGCGTAACAGCGCACGGAATCATCAGGCAGAGCTTCATAAAGCTCTCCTTCAACCGTCATAGAGTCAAGAAAGTCGGACAATGATTTCATTGTCGTATTAGACTCATTATACTCATTCTTAAATCCTGAAAGTTATTTAACGGTTGAGGGTCAAACAACACTGACTTCACCAAGCGATTGCCGAATTGCCCAGCGATGGCAATCCACCAGGAATTGAGAAGATAGAATCTAGCTTTTTGAGTTAGTTCAATTGCAAGTGAAGGTGAATATCGATGCTAACAATCGCAATTCTAGCAGGTGGAAAATCAGAACGAATCGGGGGGGACAAGGCACTCCTCCCGCTTGCCGGCAAACCGTTGATCGAACATCTGCTTGGACGAATATCTGGAATTGGGGATGAGCTGCTCATATGCACGAATCAACCGGAGCAACTTGCCTATCTTGGGATCCGGACTGTCCCTGATCTGCTGCCTTCCTATGGATCGATAATCGGCTTACATAGTGCTTTGAGTGCAGCTAAAAATATGCACGTGCTCGTCCTTGGGTGTGATATGCCGTTTGTGAATACACAGCTGCTCACTTATTTAGCTGACCTCGCACCAAAAGCAGATGTGATCGTCCCATTTGTTAAAGGCGAGTATGAACCCCTTCATGCTGTATATTCTCACAAGTGCATCGAAGCAATTGAGGTTTCGTTGAGATTAAAGCAAAACCGTATAAGTGGTTTGTACGACAAAGTAAGCGTGCATACCGTTGGCGAAACTGAAATTTCCTCATTTGATCCTTCCGGGATAAGTTTCTTCAACATTAATACCCGTAAAGATTTATCACGTGCCGAGGAAATTATCGGTATGGTAGATGAATGAGCGAGGTTTAGTCATTAAACACAGGCCAGACATCCAGGTGAGGGGGGCACCCAGATGTCTGTCTGTGTGGGTACTATACCGATAAAGGTGGTCTCAGTCAAGGTCATTTGTTTCGATGTCAGCATAATGTAAGGTAATGCGGAAATCCATGTAATTTGGGCGAAACTCAGCCTGGAGTAAGCCTATTCACCTCCCACTCCTACTCCCATGAGAGTCATTCCTACCCTTGAGCAACCCCCATCATGCGCTGCTTCTTCCAGATGCTCACAAGGCACAATTTCCCTAAGATTTTTGGGTTCTAGGTTCATTTCTGCCATTCCAACACTAGCAGATGACGTCCGTCCGCAGAAATAGGAAGGATTTCACTAGGAAACAGAATATCCCAGCATAAACTCAATCAAACGAACCGAAGTATGAATCATGGCAAAGACGATCACGCTTGAAAAAGTCAAACTATTTAATGGTCTAGCAAAAGATCATCTGCGACTAATTTCGCCAAAGTTCAAGAGCAGAACTTTTGCAAATGACGCTATTATTTTTGGTCAGGGAGATCCCGCTGACTATCTATACATACTGCTTTCAGGCAGCGTTTCGATTAGGTTTAAACCTCCTGATGGTGAAACAATAAATGTAAGTGATATTCAAGATGGCGATGTCTTTGGTTGGTCCGCAGCCCTCGGCCGCGATGTGTACACATCCTGTGCGATTACAACTTCACCTTGCGAGCTTGTGAGCATCAGTGGAGAAGAACTTCGAGCGCTTTGCTCGACTCACCCAGAGATTGGTGTTGTTGTACTCGAAAGACTGGCAACAGTAATTGCAGAACGATTAAAAAATACGCATGCACAAGTCGTCGAACTTCTTTGGCAAGGTGTAAACTCAAGTAATAAGAGGTAAAATTGTCTAAGCAGGTGGCGATGACAGAAGAAATTACTCATAATCATAAAACCGATGCATCCCCGGAAGAAAAAATGCGCACCTTACTCGATGTGGTAAGTTCCTATATCGAGCAATACCACGGCGGTTGGGTACGCATGGTCGATTTTGATGGAAAAGTTCTGCGGGTCGAGATGGGCGGCGCGTGCGAGGGCTGCAGCCTCTCTGAAACCACCCTTCAGGGATGGGTCGCAGGCGCGGTGAAGCAGTTTTTCCCTGACATTGAAAGCATAGAAGCTGTCTAGCGGGGCCAAGACCTTAAATCACTCGTCGAGCAAATCAGCCAAAAACATGTTTATTACATCCATTACTTCATTATCTTCTTCACAGGTCCTGACAACAATGGTGTCTGCGTCGTTTCCGGTAATCATCTTAGACACCGGGACGCCTCGACGATGACAGCAAAGCACAGGTTTAGCTTGGCCTAGAGCATATGCAATCTCGTAACCAACACCATGTGAGGGGGTACTCACCTCAGCCACTACAGCATCACATTCATCGATCCAGGCAATATCCCTTTGGAACACCTCTTCGGGATCTACGACCACCTCTAGATCCATCACTTCGGGGCGTGCAAGGTGTTCTGTAGGAACCTCATGGCCTCTACCGATCAGATGATCCACAATGCTTTCATATATCCCCTCATATTCCCGTCCGCCAGTAAGTGAGCATGAGAAATAGATATTCATAGGATGGGTCTTACCTCCAGTAATTCATCTAAGCCACTCGCGAGTGATCCTGACGATACTTTTAAATGTGGATGCTTCGGCGGGCTCGAAGAAATAAAAACTCAGTCTCTCAGCTTGGCACCCAACTCCGAATCTAATTGTTTTACGATTTCACCTCTGATATTGGCAACTTCCTCATCCGTAAGCGTTTTATCGGGTGCCTGGTAGACCAGGGAATAAGCCAAGCTCTTGCTCCCCGCCTCGATTTGTTCTCCTCGATAAAGATCGAAAAGGTGAACATCGTGAAGCAATCTACCCCCTGCCTTTCTCATCACATTTTCCACTTCTTGTGCGCTGATGGCTTCATCCACCACCACCGCTAAATCCTCAAGGACGGGGGGGAATGTAGCAATTGGGGATATTTCCAACGCCTCTGGGATCATCCGCAATACTTCATCGAGATCAATCTCAGCGGCCAAGACAGGGGCATCAAGAAATTCATATCGCTCTTTCACCAAAGGATGGAGCTCTCCCAGCACGCCAATTCGTATTCCTCCTGCGACCAACCTGGCGCATTTTCCAGGGTGGAAGCTAGGGTGGTCGCCAGGTTCAAATTGGACATTCTCGATTTTCAGCCCATCCATGAGTCCTTCGATCACCCCTTTCAAATCGAAGAAGTCCATTGGTGAACCATCGGACCCTTTCCAGCTTTCTGGCTCACGAGCACCGGTCATCGTCAGTGCCAGGTGGAGTTTCTCATCTGGAAGGCTTTCCCCTTCAGAAACCCAATACACTGGCCCAATCTCAAAAAGATTGATGCGGTCACGCACACGTGCATTACGCTCCACAATTTCCAACACGCTTGCTAATAAGGAATGTCGCATTACAATCCGGTCGCTTACTATCGGGTTTTCAAGGCGAATGTACCGTCGGTCATCAGGTCTTTCAGTGGTCGGAAGTCGACGGGATTCACGCTCTTCTGTGGTGAGTCGATAGGTAATGACCTCTTGCATCCCTAAACGGACTAAGATATCCCGAATGAATTCTTCACGGTCGAGGTCATCGTTCCCGTACTGGGGGGGAATAGTATCCGAAATTTGGGTTTCGGGGATCTTGTCATATCCATAAATTCGTGCGATTTCCTCCATCAGGTCAGCTTTGCCAACTTCCCCCTGACCAATATCCATTCGGTGGTCAGGAGTTTGGGCAATCAGGCGTCCGTCTGTTATTTCAACCCCGAATTCAAGACCACCAAGGATGTCTGCCATTTCATCAAGGGATAATTCGATCCCCAACCATCGCTTGACCCCTTCAAGGGTAATTTCAACTGAAGGGTCTTCGGGAGGTAATGGGAACTCGTCTACCAGACCTTCTGCGATCGTTCCTCCAGCAAGGCGCCCCATTAGTTTCAAGCATGCCCTCACACCACGCTCGGCCATTGCAGGGTGCACACCTCGTGAAAAGCGATATGATGCCTCTGATGATAGCGATTGCGAAGCAACAGTTCGACGGATGTTAATATAGTTCCAGGCAGCACCTTCCAGCAACACATTTTTAGTGCTCTCACTTACTTCAGATTCAACGCCCCCCATTACTCCAGCAATAGACAGTGCGCCCGCTGTATCAGTCACCATGACAGTGAAATCATCCATATCGCGCTCGATATCATCCAGGGTTCGCAGCTGCTCTCCCGGTGTCGCTAAACGAGTAATTATTGTGGGTATTTGTCCCTTCGCCCTCTCAACCAATGCATCGTAATCAAAGGCATGAAGCGGTTCACCCACCTCCAACATGGAGTAATTTGTGGCATCAACGATGTTGTTTATCGGTCGAATTCCCGCTAACTTGAGCCGGCGTTGAATCCAATAAGGACTTTCCTTGATTTCTACCCCTTCGATCAACCCAAGCACGAATCGTGGATTCAGCTCCGGGATCTCGATTTCGAGATTAACCTTCCCTTGGATTGGTCCGCCGCTCCACGGGACATTGTAGTCAGGCTGCCGGAATGGAGCTCCCGTCAGCGCCGAGATTTCTCTGGCGACGCCTATGATGTTGGCGTTGCGCGCAATGTTCGGGGTAATGGCGATATCCAAAACTGCATCACCCATATAGTCTGCAAGAGATGTCCCGGTGGGAGCATCTTCGTCGAGGACGATAATGCCTTCATGATCCTCCGAAATCCCAAGTTCTTTCTCAGAACACGCCATTGAATAGGATTCAACGCCGCGGATTTTCGCTCGTTTGAGGGTCATGATTTCCCAGCCGGATTTGTGGCCATCGTACAATTTTGCACCTTCACGCGCATAGGCCACTTTTATCCCAGGCTCAAGCTCGCCTTCTCCCTTGTAAGCAAACAAGTTCGGCGCTCCGGTCAGCACGATGTGCTCTTGCTCGCCGTCGTTCAACCTGCACAGGATCAGTCGATCTGCGTCGGGATGAGGCATAACTTCCAGGATCTCCCCGACAACAAACTTGTCTGCATCCCAGCTTAATCCCGTGACTTTCGTATGGGGGCTTAAATAACCCGCCTTCGAATCACCAGCAACCGCATCGGGCATCGCCAGCCCGACATACTTCAGTTCTTCAACTTCCAACCCAGCCAAGGTCAACCGCTTCACCAACTCCTCAATCGGGAGGGTGATTTCAACGAAATCTTTGATCCAAGATAGTGGGAAGAGCATGGTTATTGCCTCACGTGAAATAGAGATATTTTGAAGAAGGGATCAGTGAACTGGGAGCAGGGAAAGTAATCAGCCGTCAGCAATCAGCTTTCAGCGATCAGGGACAGCAATCAGATTTCAGCCTTCAGCGCTCAATCTCCAACGCAATGTTCTTTATTGCGCCTAATCTCCAATCTCCGATCTCCAGTCTCTAATCTCCTGTTCTCAAAACTGTTCAAGGAACCTCAAATCATTCTGCCAAAAAAGGCGAATGTCATCGATTTGATGGCGGAGCATCGTTATCCTTTCGGGGCCCATTCCGAAAGCAAATCCGCTAAATTGTGTTGGATCGTAGCCACCATTTTGAAGCACTCTGGGGTGGACCATTCCACAGCCCAGTATCTCCAACCAACCGGTATATTTGCACACCGTGCACCCTTTCCCGCCACAGATAAAACACTCGATATCCATCTCAGCCGATGGCTCGGTGAAGGGAAAGTGTTGAGCACGAAATCGAATTCCCACATCCTTGTCAAACATCCGGCGGGCAAATGCTGCCAAAGTCCCTTTCAAATCGGTGAAGGTGATATTCTTACCAACTGCCAACCCTTCTACCTGTGTAAATTGAAATTCTGCTCTGGCGGTAACTTGCTCATATCGGTAGCACATCCCCGGCAGGATCACCCTTATGGGCTCTGGTACACGCTCCCGCATCACATGAATCTGGCCAGGCGAAGTGTGGGTTCGCAACATCATCCCAGGGGTTGTAGTGTAAAAGGTATCCCACATATCTCGAGCAGGATGATGGGCAGGCATGTTTAAGAGTTCAAAATTGTATTCATCCCATTCCACTTCACGAGAGCGATAAATTTGGAATCCCATATCCGCCCAGATAGCATAGATACGGCGCAACGTTTGAGTGGCAGGATGAAGTCTTCCGCGGGGAATCATCCGCCCGGGCAAAGTCACATCAATTCGCTCGCCCTGGAGAGAACGCTCCAACTCACCTGCTCGAAGCTCCTCACTGCGTTTTTGATGCGCAACCTCTAATTTGGACTTGGCTTCATTTACTCGTCGCCCAACTGCAGGGCGCTCGTCTTTGCTCAGGTCCCTTAACCCATCCAGGACTTCGCCTAACTCAGCAGAGCGGCCCAAGAATTTCACCTTCCACGCTTGCAATGTACCTTGATCTACAGCTTGAGCAAGGTCTTTCAACGCCCTTTGCTCGATTTCTTCAATTCGCTCAAGCATTTTTCCTCCTCATCCACACGCTTAATCGCTTGTTGCTCTACTGATGATAACAAAAACCCCCCGTCCTATCTGGGACGGGAGGGAGTTCCCGCGGTACCACCCAACTTGACTCGATTGAGCCCTCTCAGCACCGAAAGTCAACCAACAAACGATCGGCCTCTCTATGATAACGGTGAGACTCCGGCCCGAACTACTGGCTCTCAAATGAGCGTTCCCCCGGGCGGCTCAGAAGGGAACTTCACCAGGTTTCCGCCGAGTGAGGGTTTCAGTCTGCGCCCTCACCTCCCTTTCGACTTCCGACTGGTTACTTTCCTCCATCATAGCCTTGTGGATTTATTTTAATCATTATGCCTTATTACGATCCAAAGTCAATGGGTGAAGATGGGAAACAGCTGTCAGCAATCAGCTTTCAGCAAGAAATCTCCAGTCTCTATTCTCCCATCTCCAGTCTCTGTTCTCCAATCTCCTCATACCCAACTATCCTGTAACATACATATTTATCACTGGAGGGAATTCAGGTAGGCAGGAGTGGAATCCAATTCATCCGTTGTTATACTACTATGCTCATCGATGTGTAACAATTTCCTTTTTCACCATCGAAATGCAAGAAACTATGGCTTGACATCCCCACACAAATCTCTATAATTGCTTTGAATATATGAATATCTGTTCATATATCTATGTATTATTGAAAGGTCCCGCATGGAAACACAGGTACTTCCTTCCATCGATACGCCAACTGCCACCCGCGTAGCAGAGTTATTTCAGGCTCTAAGTGATCCAAACCGCGTTCGCATTCTTGCAACGCTCAGGGAAGGAGAAGTGAACGTGGGCAGGCTGGCAAACGCGGTCGGAATCAGCGAATCTGCAGTATCCCATCACCTTCGCAACCTTCGACTGATGCGGCTGGTCCGATCGAGGAAAGAAGGACGTCAGGTTTTTTACACCCTGGATGATAACCACATTACTGAACTCATTCAAAGTGGGTTGGACCACGTAATTTTCGGCTGATGATTACGATTGTGGTATACCCTACTCCTATGGCAGCAACACACAGCCCATCATGCGAGATTGGCGCCTATGGATGAACAAACGATAGGGCTGGATCTATCTACATTATTGCCAGGGATAGATTTTCAGAATGATGATTGCGTCAACCGTTTAAAAACCGCCCTGCAAAATGTGGAAGGAATTCACCGAGCACATCAAAGTGATTACGATTCCACTAAGGAAATTTGTCTGCATTTTGATCCTTCGATCTTATCGATCCACGACGTACAAGGTTTCGCAGAAGAAGAAAGCGCTAAACTGACAAAGCGATTCGGACACGCCCTTATTCCAATTGAGGGGATGGATTGTTCAGATTGTGCATTTGTACTGAAGCACACTCTTGAACACATGAACGGCGTGATGAAGCTTGATGTGAGCTTCGCTGAGCAGCAAGTTAGGATTGAATTCGATTCTCAGCAGATCGACCAAAAATCGATTGAAAACCAGATTCGACGACTTGGTTATAGCGTGCCGTTGAGCAGGCTGCGTCGATTTATTTATCAGAATCAGTTGCTCCTTCTTAGCTCCATTGCTGGACTATGCTTAACCGTTGGTTGGCTAGGAGAGATCTCGAGCTACTTCTCCACTTGGCTCAGCATAGGCCTATACGCGACTGCCTACGCACTCGCCGGATACCCATTAGCACTTCGATCATTTCGCCAAATCTTCACGGAGCGTCGCTTTAACACCGATCAGTTAATGCTGGCGGCGGCATTTGGTGCTGCTATCCTTGGCGAATTCGCAGAGGGCGCACTTCTACTGTTCCTTTTCAGTTTAGGTCATGCTTTGGAGGACCGGGCGTTAGATCGAGCTCGCAATGCAATTCTTTCAATGGCAGATCTTATGCCCAAGGTTGCATGTGTGCGCAGAGATTCTGAAGAAGAAATCATCCCGGTTGAAATGATCCAACTGAAAGACCTGGTAATCGTTCCCCCAGGAGCGCGGATACCTGTCGATGGTCAGGTTCAGTCTGGCTCTTCCTCTGTTGATCAATCTTCCATTACCGGAGAGTCGCTGCCGCTCGATGTTGCACCCTCGGATCGAGTCTTCGCCGGATCGGTCAATGGCGAGGGCGCTCTGGAGGTTGTCACCACCAGATTATCGAAAGACAGCACCCTTTCCCAAGTTGTTCATCTGGTCCAAGACGCTCAAGCGAAGAAATCGCCCGCTCAACGCTACAGTGATAGGATCATTCAATACCTGGTTCCAGCAATCCTGGTGATCGACGCCTTACTCATAATCATTCCGCCAATTTTTGGCGTTCCCTTTCGAGAATCGTTCCTGATGGCAATGACCCTGCTAGTTGCAGCCTCCCCCTGCGCTTTAGCACTGGGCACACCGTCTGCAATCTTGGCCAGTATTGCCCGTGCTGCACAAAATGGAGTCCTGATTAAGGGAGGTGCTCATTTGGAGAACTTAGGCAATCTCCAGGTGATTGCATTTGATAAAACCGGCACGTTGACACAAGGGACACCGAAAGTGACCGAGGTCATCCCTCACCCTCCTGCGAGTGATGACGACGTGTTATCGATAGCCGCCGCAGTCGAGTCGCATTCAGCCCACCCTCTGGCATTAGCAATTGTTTCTGCTGCTAAAGCTAAGAATATAGACATTTCGGATGTCAGATCTGTTCGAGCGGAGACAGGTGTGGGTATCGAAGCGGAGATTGAGGGTGGCAAGGTGCGCGTACGCAAGATCGACAGCGACAGCAAGACTTCTGACCTTCCTGAATCCATCCAAGAAGCAGCCAGGTCTTTGGAAAGTCAAGGGAAAACTGTAGTTCAGGTCTCGATTGATACGACCCTTCTCGGCATAATTGCACTATCCGATTCAATTCGGGAAGAAGCTCCGAAAACGATCAGAGCTTTGCGCGAGCTTGGAATTGAAAAAATCATTATGCTCTCAGGGGATAACGAGCGGGCAGCATTTCACATAGGGAAATTGCTCGAGTTGGATCAAGTCAAGGCTGATCTAATGCCGGAAGAGAAACTGCGGGTTATCGATGAGCTGACTAGGGAGAATACGAACGTGGCAATGGTGGGGGATGGGGTAAACGATGCGCCTGCCCTGGCTGCTGCCTCAACGGGGATCGCCATGGGGGGCGCAAAAACCCATGTGGCACTCGAAACATCGGATATTGTTCTGATGGCGGACGACCTTTCCGGATTACCCTTCGCCATTGAATTGAGCAAAAAGACCCGGTCCGTAATCCGCCAGAATTTCATCGTAGCATTGAGCGTGATCATCGGGCTTATCACACTTACCCTCACCAATGTTGCAGGAATTTCGCTGGCAATTGCCCTTCATGAAGGGTCAACTTTGCTCGTTGTATTCAACGCCCTTCGATTACTCAGATTCCGCCCTGTGAAAGCTGCCGCATAAGATCTTTTCGTCGAATTATTAAAACTAACTCTGTCATCGAATTGAGCACTCGTACTCTCTAAATACTAGCCGCCGCCAGGATCTGATCAAAAAGATTTCCCGTTCTTAAGGAGAAATGAATGGCCGACCGATTAACGCAGATCATCAAGTTTTTAGAACTCATCGAACCTTTTAAAAGGATAGAACGTGCAAGCTACCTCTCCGACCACAGTCGCCACGAGACCGATTCTGATCACACATGGCATATGGCACTGTTCGCAATTCTCCTTGCTCGTGAAATTGAAACCCCAATTAATATTGGCCATGCCCTTGAACTAATACTGGTTCATGATCTTGGAGAAATAGGTGCGGGGGATACTTTCGCCTATTCCGCAGATTCTCTCGATCGAGAGCTGGAGCAGCATGCAGCTAGAGACTTGTTTGACACATTGCCCGAAGATTCGCAAATTGAGATGACTCAACTGTGGGACGAATTTACATTTGGCGATTCCCCTGAGGCTCAATTTGCGCGCGCATTAGACCGTTTACAGGCTTTGGCACAAAACACTTTTAGCGCCGGACGCACTTGGCAAGAGCACAATGTGACCGAACAGATGAGTAGGGAGTTGAATAAATCCACTATGGATTTTGATCCTGTAATTCGCCAAGCCTTCGATATTCTTTTCCAAAGAGCCTCTGACAACGATCTCTGGTCAAATGATAAAAACTGATACGCATCAGAGAGGGCCTATGAAAACGTGTTGATATCAGCGCAGTACAATTTCATGGTTTCGGACGACGGCTTATGGGGTTCTTTCGAGAAATGTTGCCGGTGGTGAATATCACAATTGATCGGGAGGTAGCCTGCGGTAGACTGAGATGATGAGCATAGATGAGAGGATGACGAAGACAACACCCAAGATGGCCAGAGTGAGGCGAATTCGAACTGAGATTTTACGCCCACTTGCTGAATTAGGCGGTTTTATGGCGCCCATGATCAGCCCTGCTTCAGGAGGCATCAGCCCCGCTGGGAGTTTAGCATTAGCGGGGTTTGTATACCTTGACATTGGGTTTACAATTTTCTGAAAGCTGGGATTGAATCTTGCTTATATGTTGATTTGCTAGTGTAAGGTTGATGGGGATCGGGTTCTCCTAGGTTTCCAGTTCACAACCGCGATTCCTCCTACGATGAGCATTAAACCCACTCCCAATCGAAGATCTAGTTTCTCACCAAGAAAGATTACACCCAGGGCCACTCCGACAACTGGAATGACATAAGTTACTAAGGTGGTTTTTGTGGGTCCAACAGATTGCAGGAGAGAAAAGTAAAGAATGTAAGCGATGAAGGTCCCCAACAGCCCTAACCAAAGGATCGCGAACCATGTTTCACCTTGTGTAGGAAACTGGACAGGACTTTCTGCCACAGGTAGCGCTAACCACACCAACGAATCTGCCACAACCAATGGCACGAAGGCTTGCACCAGGGGGGGTATTTCTCGCAGATTTCGCCTGGCGAAGACCGCGCTTCCCGCGTATGAAAAGGCCGCAAGCAACACTCCTAATTGACCTAAAATTGCACCCCCAAACCCGCTGGGAGGTATCTCACGCCCTAATAAAAACACTATTCCTACGAAACCCATCATCAAACCGAGCGACTTGGGCAATGTGATCTTCTCGTCATCCAGGAAAATGTGAGCCAGCAGTATGGTGAAGAGAGGTACTGTACCATTAATGATTGACGCCACCGCAGAGTCAATCATTTGCTGCCCCCACGTAATCAGGACGAAGGGGATCGCAGTATTGAACGTTCCTAGCAAGGCCAGTTTTATCCAAAGGGAGCGTTTCCGGGGGAAGTCTGGCTTTCTCAGCGCGACTATAAATGCCAAACCCAAAATGCCCATCGCCAGCCTGAGCGCCACCAGCATAAATGGTCCCGTGCCCCGCAGCCCTATTTTGATCCACAGAAAGGAGGATCCCCAAATAATGCCTAAGAGAGAGAATATCCCCCATTCTCTTAATCGCATGATCTAATCCTCACCACAACCATTTCTTGTATCCATGAATGCATTAATATAATTATCCCTCAAAGCAAGTGTAGGGGTACATGTGGGGGTACCCCACAATTTACACCAGCTCATGAGACATGTGCGCCTTCAAACTGTAATAGAAACTTCTTCGTTCGTATCCCCTCCCCGCCGGAATAACCATGCAGCCCCCCATCCGATCCAAGCACTCGATGGCAGGGGATGACAATCGGGATGGGGTTGCGCGCCAAGGCTTGCCCAACTGCTCGAGCAGCCCGATGCACTCCAAGATTGCGCGCCATCTCCCCGTAGGTTGAGACACTACCAAAGGAAATTTCCATCGTCGCTTCTAATACCCGCCGTTGGAATGGAGTGAGATGCTTCAGGGAAACCGGAAGATCGAAAGCCGTCCTCCGGCCATCAAAATACTCCCGAAGTTGTTGAATCACAGAGTTGGCAGCGCCCTTCGAGCGAATGACTGGCTCATTGAAGATGCTAGAGAGGTGATCAATAAAGACTCGCTCAGACATACCAATTTCTACTGCAACAACTCCATGTTGGCTTACTGCTACGAGCACCTGGCCTACTGGTGTCCTTTGAAGGATGTCGTAATAGATCGCCGTCTCTCCTGCAACTCTCAAAGTTTCATCCAGGCGGCTCTGAGCCTGCGCGATCTCTTCTTTCTCAGGCCCCTGGGCAAAAAGAGAATCTAGATCGTGGAGCAGCTTGTCCCCAGTTAATTTCCCATCCTTGTCACCCAACCAGAATGCAACTTCACTCTCGAATTTTTCGTCATTGCGATCCATCACATCACCTTACTTTCAACATCTTGTGAGAAGATAACCCGAAGCTTCTTCAAACCCTGGTAAACATTCGCCCGCGCAGCACTCTCGCTGCAATCAAGAATAGGTGCAATCTCAGAATAGGATAGCTGGTGGTATTTGCGCAGCATGATTGCTGCTCGCTGCTGATCCGGGAGGGATGCGACAGCATTTGACACTTTTTCCATCCGCTCCTGAAATTCATAAGCGGCATGAGGTGTTCGATCTTGCGATATGGCAGCCAGATCAAGATCGGCCTCTCTCGAGGTGATTTTGGCTTCTCGCTTTCTCAATGAGAGGGCTGTGTTTGTAGCGATCTTATACAACCATGCACGAAAATTCGCTTCATCATCTAATCTGACATAGGCTTGGAATGCACGCAGAAACACTTCCTGAAGACAATCCTCTGCTACTTCTCGGTCTCCTAACATTCTCCACAAGTACGCGTGAATTTCATTTGCGTGGTTTGTAACCAAATCTTCAAATTCGGGTTTCTGTATCACACCGACCTCAACTTGTCGTCTACTTATATTTGACTCCACTGAAATAAGGTCAATCGCAAGAAGATTACCGGTATATGTGGGGCTGTGGGCGCAGCCAACAGCCCCACATATACCCCTCCACTCGTTTCGAGCGTTTTTTCAGTGCATTATATATTTAAACCCCGGTTCGCTGTTTTTGTGAAATCGAACTAGCGATTAACCTAGCAGGGCGCCATCAGGCGCCCCGGATTAATACAGGATTCTACCATGCTGCATTAATCGATTTTACCTTGACCGGTTCTTTCCCTTCCGCTTTTCAGTATAATCAAATAACACCTCTCTCCCACGCTCCATGATAGGCTTGCCATGAGATGGCATTAGATGGGTAAAATTGCGCTCTGCGATCCTGCGCATGGAGTGTTCAGCAAGATTCATATCATGGGTTGATAAACCGAGTGGTCGGGACAATCTCCCACTCAAATTCATTAGTGCATCACCGCATATAAAAGCTCGATCGGTTTTATGAAAAAAACCCAGATGTCCAGGCGTATGTCCGGGTAGGTGAACAACAGTCAATCCGAACAAGTTCTTTCCATGCTCGACCGCCTGTACATTAGGGATGCTCCAGGGTGTGGTGTCTATCAATAAACTTCCCAACCAGTAAGCCGGGTTCTTGGATCTCACTCTCGCGTAATCCCTCTCGCCAGTGATAAAAGGTGCTTCCTCAACCGATGAGGCAATCGGGGGATTCCAGGCGAGACGAATTGCGGTCAAACCACCAGCATGATTGTAATGACCATGGGTGAGCAAAACCACCTTCGGACCTCGCCCATCGGTGGCCTTGGAAATTGCATCCACCATTTCACCTGCTGCCCCGGGAGGACCTGAGTCAATAAGCAAGAAGCCCTCCTGGCTCCTAACCAACCATACAGATACGGAGCTCCGTATCAACCCAGCAAATTTAATGGGCAGCTCCGAACGCGCGATATGATCCGTGATGAGGTGAAATTCAGCCATTTGATAAACCTAATCTCGTATCTGATTCATTTTTCGAATCATCTCCGGCACCTCTGACAGTTTCGCCGCGATCAGCTCTGGTTTTACCTCATCAGCGAGCTGTCGACTTTCCGGCGTATCAACATTCTCTTTCATCCAAATGTGACGGATCCCCGCATTCTGAGCACCGAGGATATCTTGGTCTAGCGCGTCACCTACCATGACAACTTGCTCTCCAGTAAGGTCCCACAAATCTAATACCTTCTGGAAAATACGCACGTCCGGTTTCCTAATTCGTTCGACAGCCGATACCAGGAGTGGGTCAAACAAATCATCCAGATTGGCTTTCAAAATAAGCCTGGACACATTTCGCTCGTCACCGGCATTGGAGATCAAACCTAGCAAATAACCCTCGTCTCTTAATTCAAAAAGCACCTGGAGGCTGGCAGACATGGGAATCCAGTAGATCTCGCTCTCAGCATAAAATTGTCGCATAGCACTTTCGATGATGTCATCGGAGATCTCGTCGTATCCGAATTGAGCCATAACCACCTTCAGAAGATCCGCGGTAGGCCTTTCGATCTGATCCTTCAGCCTTGAGTTCTGGCTCTTCTCCAGTCTTTCTCCAAACACTTCCATGAAATGGTTCACGTCGAATTGATACTTGTTCCTTAACATGTGCGCCGTGAGGGATCGTTTTCCTCTCTCCATTGACGCTTCCCAATCACCAATATAACGGATCAGGGTCATACCCAGATCAAAAATCACACCCTTTATCAAAGTTAGATAACTCCTGCGCTAGATCTATGATCTCAAACTGAACTTAACCGGATTAGTAACCCCTATCCACATTGACTAGGTTCAACAGCGGCTGATCAGACAGGTATCGCTGCATGTTTTCAACAAACAGATCGAGCGCCAATTCTCGATAGCGTACCGTAGATCCCGCAACGTGAGGGGAAAGAATGACATTCTCCATTTCCCATAGGGGACTGCTAGAGGGCAATGGTTCCACCGGGAATACGTCCAGCGCGGCACCTGCCAGCCGGCCCTCATTTAATGCCTCGACAAGAGCACCATGGTCGACCACCCCGCCGCGAGAGACATCAATCAAGTAGCTATGTTCCTTCATCCTGCTGAAGACCTTTTCATCAATCAATCCGCGCGTCTCTCGTGTCAGTGGCACAGTTATGACGAGAAAATCACACAACTCAGACATCGATCCAATTGCTTGAGGCGGATATATTCTATCTGCTAGTTCCGCTTCTGGGTCTCCAGTTCCTTCAATCCGAAATCCATCATCCTTGAGATCCTTCAAGTCGCGCTTAACCGCAAGGACACCTGCGCCAAGCGCTTTGCAGGCGCGGGCAATTTCACGACCAATGCTTCCGTATCCTACAATCCCAACGGTGCTTCCTCTCAACTCAAACGGTCTGAATTTTGTCCAACAATCTTCCGCCCAGATTTTAGCCGCCTTGTCCTCCATCAACAAAGGCAGTTTGTGTCCCAAGCCAAATATCGACATGAGCACATATTCAGTGATCACTGATGCTGTTACTCCACTCAACGTGGTTACTCGAACATCAGAATTCACGATGGCATGTCCTGCCACATGATCTATTCCAGCATAATCCGATTGAACCCACTTCAACTTGGTGACATCCTCCGGATCCGGGAGTTCAAGGGAGGTGTAAAGAACTTCCACCTCGGGAAGTATGTCCTGCGGAAATTCCTCCAAAGAATCAGCTGGATGAAGAACAACTTTCAACCTTGGGGAAAGCGCTCGAATTTGCTCCAGCATCTCTTCGCGAAAATTTACCGTGATCAAAACAAGTATTTCATCCATATGCAACATTCTACATCACAGACACTAGGTGTGAAACCATGATAGAAGTACCGCTTAGGGATTAGGCGCAATAAAAACATTGCGTTGGAGATTGGAGATCAGAGATTTAGTCGGGTTTCTATACCCGACCGGCGATATCTTAATCAAAACGGGCAGGTATTAACGTGAACAAAGTTCACGCAACCTACCCTCCGGTCAGCGCGATTGAAAGCTGAAGACTGATAGCTGAAATCTGATCGCTGACGGCTGAAAGCTGACAACTTTCTCCACAAGGTTTCTCAGCGTAGGTTCGTCAGCATCTAGAAAGTGAATTTGTACTTTGGTTTGAGTTCATAACCACCCCGGCGGGATCTCGGGATCCATCAAATTTAAAGCTAGAAATCCGGCCATAGCATCTGCGCCCGAAGAATGACCGACGTCCAAGATTTTTATTGCTGCAGCCTCCATCTTTTCTATTGAACCCTCATCCATTGCTTCGAAAAAACTGCGCCATGTTTCATGGGTTTCACCTTTAGCCGCTGCCTCCAGCCATGCCGCTGAAAGGGAGTTCGTGCGCGGTATTACAATTGAAAGTATCGCTTCAGCAATTCTTGAAGTGGTTTCAGAGAACACGATCGTTTTTAAACCCAATAGGGTGCCCATGATGAAATCATCTCCTGCGGGCGTCAACCCTCCGCCTAATCCAGCTAGTCCCATCACCCCCTCCCGAATTTTGGCTTCGCTCTCAGTGAGGATGCCTTCACACAATGTACGCCCAGGTCCCCTGGCATGATTTTGGACGAATTCGATTGTGGAGTCCTCGCTCAAGCCTCCGGAGTCCTCCGACAAGATAGCATCCAAAATCCTATACAAACTCTCAGGAGGTGCTTCCCAATCCATCGTTTTTTGGAGGGTTGGTAAGAAGCCCAGCCATCGATCACGGGAGCTGCGAATGCTGGGCCAATTGGGGGCTGGATCCCAAACTTCGGCTTCTCTTGTATCAATTTGAAGATCGCCAAGGTAAATAGTATGGGTTTCCGTTTGAATTGGGCTGGCGGCCTCCACCCAATTCGTAAAACCTTCGAAACCGATCACACCATTTGTGTCTGGCCGGAGGACGATCGAGAAGGGGCCAGCGCCAATTTCAGGTGCTACAACAGACAGAACCTCACCATCATCATTGATCAAGTTGCATGCTTTTGGAAACACGTGAAGTACTCTTGCAGGTGCTTGGCTCTCGATCCAATGCTTCGCACTTGAACTGATCCTAAGTGCTAGGACGGTTACGCCTTTTTGCACAATGGCTTGAGAGGGATTACCGGACCCGATCACCATTTCCACATCCAATTAATCTTCTTTAACGAGCCTTCGCACAAATTCTTTGAAGGTGGTTGGCCTGCGACCAAGCAGATGTTCAAGGACCACCGAATTTCCTACAAAGCCATTACGGGCATAGGTTTTAAACATTTTTAGCAACGTCTCGAGCTGATAGGTTCCCATGCCGGAGCCTTGCAACCGTGCCTTCCAAACATCCAAACTCTCCTGCATGGCTTGTATTTCATCCCCCAATTCCGAAGTTAAACTCTGTGCCACTTCTATCTGACTGAGATTTTCGGGGCCGGCCAACTCATAAATCGCACCAATGTGCACATCTCCGGCAAGGACAGTAGCAGCAGCTTGGGCAACATCAAGCAAGTCAACAATACATAAACGCGTCTCAATTGGATATGGGACCAAGAAAATACCTTGCTCGAGGATCCTGCGCCACTCGTTCTGGATGTTCTGCATATAGGCCGAGGGTTGCAGGATGGTAAAACATAGGCCTGATTGCAATATCAGTTCCTCCACCTGGAGTTTCAACCAATGGTGCGGCATTTCCTGCGTTTGTGGATGGAGCACCGAGTGATACACAAACCTGCGAACCCCATTTTCCAAACACGCCGCAATTGCAACACGACCCATTTCAACCTCATCAGGGTTCACATTGGGGCAAATATGGTAGATTGCCTTGATGTCTTTGACCGCATCATCCAATGTAGACTTCTGAGTCATGTCTCCCACGAGCGACTCTTCCGCACCTGAAACATGGACAATTTGAGATTGCTCCGGACGATGCACCAAGGCACGAACGCGCTCCCCCTGCTCCGCCAATGCATTAATGACCGCTCTTCCTGTTTTACCTGCTGCGCCGGTGACTAATATCATTGGTAGACCCTATAACGTAAGGGCGACGCGTGCGACCGCACGTCGCCAGTCGCCCCTACGATAGCTTGGCTATAGAAGGGTGTTAGACTGTAAATCTGTAGGGTGGGTTTCGAGGTGAACGAAGTTCGCATACCCGCCCGGTGATGTCAGTCCATCTCTCATATCGGGATAAACAAGGCCGAGATTTTCTGTAACCGAAATCCCAGCTGAAATTCATTGCCGTATGTGCACTGCAAATCACTTGGCCCCTTGCACCAACTCCCACAAGCGGTTCGGGCTCAACGGAATTTCCAAAATCTCTAACTCCTCGATCCCCAAGGCGTTTTCGAGCGCTTGTGCAAAGAGCGGTCCCGTAGGAATTGCGCCCGCTTCACCTGCGCCCTTAATTCCCAATGGATTCAGTGGTGAAGGCGTTTCTTTGTGACCCACATCAATCACGGGCACATCAAGTGCCGTAGGGATCAAATAGTCCATGAATGACCCGCTGAGCAACTGGCCATTCTCGTCATAAGTAAGCTTTTCATAAAAGGCATTTCCAATCCCTTGCGCCACGCCGCCGTGAACTTGCCCCTCTAAAATCATTGGATTGATCACCCGGCCACAGTCATGCACCACAACAAATTTCTTGATCTCAATAAGCATGGTCTCTGGATCGACTTCAATGATCATGGCATGCACACCACTGGCCGTCGCCGCAGTTTCAGGGCCAAAATAGTTGGTCGACTCTAGCCCTGGCTCAGTCCCGGGTTTTACCGCACCACGCAAAGGATTTGCCTCGGCTGCGAGTTCACTAAGTGAAATCCCACGGTCTGGGACGCCTTTGACCTCCACCTTTCCATGGCGAAGTTCGAGATCCTCTTCAGCGGCCTCAAGTAAATCGCTCGCCATTCTCAACACTTTCTTGCGTACGTCCTTTGCTGCCTCGTTGATCGCATTACCGGCCACCACTGCACCTCGACTCGCAAAGGTCCCAGTTCCCCAATGGAATTGATCCGTATCACCCGTGACAACTTCCACATCTGAGACGTCCACACCCAGTTGATCCGCAACAATTTGAGCAAAACTGGTGAAGTGTCCTTGGCCTTGCGTTCCAACCCCAGTGACGACGGAAACTTTTCCGCTTGCGAGTACTTGTACTCTGGCGCCCTCATAGGGGCCAATTCCGGTGCCTTCCACATATGCCACAACGCCAATGCCAACATGTTTCCCTTCGGCGCGCAGCTTGGGCTGCTCATGCTCAATAAATTCTTTATATCCGACCATCTCTAACGCTTCATCCATTACAGGATTGTAGTTGCCACTGTCATAGACCAAAGGACGGAAGTCCTGATAAATGACTTCATTGTTATAGGGGAAAGAGTCAGGGGGAATGAAGTTTCGTCGCCGAATCTCAACGCCGTTGATTCCAAGCTCTTTGGCAGCAAAATCCAGCAGTCGCTCTATTACGAAAACGCCATGTTGTCTTCCTGCTCCACGATAAGGGGTCACAATGGGTTTATTGGTAAACGCCATCTTGAACTCACTGTAGTAGGTTGGGATGTCGTAAGGTCCGAGCAGCGTGCATTGGCTGTTAATGGGCACGGTCAATCCATAAGGATCATAGGCGCCACTGTCGTGGAAGAAGACATCATGAACACCAAGGATCCGTCCATCTTTTGAGAGCGCCATTTCTGCGTAGTGGATTTGATCGCGCTCCTGAGTTGTGGCGACAAAATTCTCCGAGCGATCCTCGATCCACTTAACCGGACGGTTCAACTTCATTGCAATCCAAGGAATCATCATCTCTTCAGGGTAAAAC
>SDBU01002132.1_pt1 | contig 26927 bp, 29 predicted proteins | sample 2277071 | NCBI WGS metagenome assembly SDBU01 (sample SAMN10397929, study PRJNA504765) | marine sediment metagenome | isolation source: marine sediment core GS08_GC12, 126 cmbsf | place: Arctic Ocean: Gakkel Ridge, Loki's castle | collected 2008 | reverse complement strand
TTATAATCCCATAATGAGTCAGGAACTATATGGTCGATATGCCACTCTGAGCCATAATTATCCCACGTCATTTTAGGAAGAAATTGTTTTTCTAAATGTATTTTTAACTTATCAATTGTATATGGTAAAAAATCTAATGTTGATTTTCCATTTTTACTAAGGCGTCTTGCTTTAAGCCTATCGTAAATATTTCCAGATATATTATCACGTAATTTTCCACGTATTGTACTGCGTCTTTTGTGATGTTTTTTTATCTCACAAAGTCTACTTTTTTCCGTAGCCCTATATCGTTTATGTCTAGTTTTACCTTTTTTAGATTGATCATATTTTTTTTGTGTTAATTTCTGTTTTTCTGTTCCTTTTCGAGATTCAATAATAATCTTGCCATTCTCTGATTGCCTATATTTTTTAGATCGTCCTAACTCTTTTTGCCTATACTCTAGATCGTTATGATATTTGTTTCTCTTTTTTTCTTTTTTACGCTTATACCAATCCGGTTTATTTTTTATCTTCAACTTATATATATTATTTTCACATTTTTTACACCTATGTCTTCTGCCGAATCTTTTTATTTTCATACAATCCTTATTAAATTTATCCAATTCTTTCACTTTTTGACATTTGGAACATTTTAATAATAAACACATTATTCACACCTTCCGTGATTACTACCATCACCTATTCCATCATACGGAAGGTTGGTTCCACCGTCGGCCATATTATCATAGTGGGGATGATCTGAAGTTGTATCATCGTGTGTTGCTGTTTCCCAGCGTCGCCTAGATCCACTCCAAATCTTATCTGCCCCATCAATACTTCCGGGACCAGACGAATGATATTGGCGTAAAGCCAAATTTAATTCTGAACAAAACCCGTACTTAGCATTAATATCAGCAGAACGAGATTTTGATATATCTATAAACTCCACAGCTATACCTTCTAATTTAACCATTTTCACAGCAGCGTTTGAGTTTTTAACTTTTTCATTTCTATTGTGTTGTAATATACATTCATTTTGTAATATAATTAAATCTATAACAGCCTCTGATGGTCTTGGGTCAAGGTCACCACTGACTATTTCAATTTCCAATGATAGCTTACGATTAATTCTACGAACACTTTTTTCAAAAAGAGTATCCTCTAAAGACTGTGTTATGGTTGCTTCTCCAGATGCCGCAATACTTAATCCAAGATCCGCCACTACAGATTCTTGCATAGCTTCAATAAGTGTTCCACTAGGTAGTAATGTTAGAATAACAGCCATTTTATTTCCTTTTTATATAAAAAATATATACTTCTTCTTTTTTTTGTTTCTTTACGTTACAGTTATATCTATTGTGTTTGATTCTACTACGTTTTGTCTAGTAAATAGTAGTGTATACACGGCAGGATCGAGATTTAATGGAGAGTCCCAGCGACCATTTACATTTGTAGACACCTGTGCTTTTATGTAGCGTGACTGAGTTCTGCTGGCCGAATAGTCAGACTGTAAGAATGCCGAGATTATTACATTATCAACCGGACGGCCCAAATTATCAACGGCGCGTAACGCGTCTGTCCCACCATAATTATGATCGATGACAACCGAACCATCGCCAAGTGTAAATTCACCAGTTAGAGTTCTGTCGGCAAATGACCATACCCCGGAAGCTATTTCTTCAATGGCGGCATCGTCTATATGAACTTCTAATCCAGAAATAGCAGTTAAAGTCCTGTCGGCAAATGTCCAAACATCACTAGGTATTGCACCAGACATAGCAACTATATCGCTTAGCACTTGAGTTAATTGCGACAAAGCCAAGTCAATTTTTACTTCATTTTCATTTATTTCACTAATAATAGTTCCAGATGCGGCAAGCTGATTAGCTATAATATCATCTAAATCGGCAACTCTTATAAAGGTATCTATGTCGCACTGGTATTCGTCACTAACTGTTGTATAGCCAACGTCTGAAAAAGTAATATAGGTCGCAGAAACAATCGTTTCATTAGGCATAGTATATGTAGAGTCCTGAAAAAGACCGCTAACAACGTGTGTTAGGTTGCGCGTATCTAATACCGCGTCAGAGCTATTTGTCATAATAGCACGAACATATAATCCACTAGCCTCATCATAAAGTTTGAGTCTAAGTGGAACAATATCTCCAACTGGTATACTGACTATGCCGCCCATTTGTTATCCTTTATAATAATTGTATTGCGTGTTCAAACCCGGAACCATCTTGAAAATACAATTTATTATCAGCTTTAGTATATATTTTACCATATCCAGACACAGCCGCTGGAGTTGTGGTTTCCTGCATTTGTATAACTCCATCGTCCTGAATTATTAAATCATCATTATGAGTCCATACGTCCGATATGATTTGTGGAACTGTAATTAGATCGTCCAATGTATCTAGTGCTAATTGTACATCGGTATCAGATGCGCTAAGAATAGTATTAAATCCGCTAGGTTCTGTATATATTGCTGTCGCACTATGGTCTTGATCTTGTAAGCCGGTTAGTAAGCCGTGATCAGTAGCAATATATGTTCCTGCTGGTAAATTTGATATACCTCGTAAATCTTGAATATCTCTAAGTCTTGACTTTACAGCATTGCCATATGTATTAGCAGATTGAGAAATAAGACGATAAATTATTTTCATTTCTGGTATAGGTAAATTACCAAACGTTAAACTTTCATAAGTGGCATTTTGGTCAGCATTATTTAGGTTGGTGTATTCGTCTTGACCCATAATTGCTATTATTGGCTCATTAATATCATTAGTAGCAAATAGCCACATTGCAACATAATCTGTGTTTGTTACTTCGGATAATTGCCAAGAACCGCCGGTAAATTCATTAAATGCTGCGCGACCAGTTCCAGTTGTTGTTATTGGAAAATTAGTTGCTGGCAACTTGCGCCAATCTCCATTGGCCCCGTCTCTATAATAAATTGGAATTTGCGCGATTGTTGTTAAATATTGTTCAAATATTCCAGTAGGTGTTGCCGAATGTGTTATGTTAACAATTAAATCTTCATCTGCAATAATACCATTTTCAATGCTTATCTGATTATGACTATCGCTGCCACCATTACCACTTATGGTAAAATTACCCAAAGTAAGACCGCTTTGAAATCTAGTTCCAATAGTTAGGTGTGCCCATAAATGTGTGGCCCAATCCATAGTAAGACTGTGGCGTTCTTCGGCAAATAAAATTCCAGATGAATTAGTTTGATCCCAATATATAATTGATACTGGGGCTTCATTACTTAAATCAAAAAGCGGCGTTACACTTTCTAACGTTCCACTATCATTATAAACAATATAATATGTTCCCTCGGTGTCTGGAATAGTTACGCTTTCACCAGAAGTTTTAGTATATTTAGTTCCCTTCACATAAAAATCAAAACTGTCGCCAGTAGGAGCGATAGTGAAAGTTCTTGTGTTATGATCAAAAGATATTTCAGAGTCGATACAGTTTGGAAAACCCATAGGCTCTCCGGTTATATCTCCAATTTGCTCCAATGATATTCCGCTACTAGCAGAATTATTAATTTCTTCAAGAGCAGCATTTAATCCAGAAGCAGTTATTCCACTTGCGCTAACTATAATATCAAACGCAGCTTGGCTTAAGTCTCCACCAAGTATAGGGTTTGTGTCTTCTATTAGCTTGAATTGTTTTTTCTTAGCTGTGCCCATTGTTTACCTTATTACCTATTTACTATCTATTTAACTACTGATTTAGTTACCGATTCAATTACCGATTTAATACTATCCTTGCTTGTATGTAGCGTCCACTTGCTTCACCGGGAGATATTTCGCTACGTAAATCATACGTTTCATATGAAGCCGACAAAATTCCAACGGCAGTATCAGATGTTCTTACTTCAATCGTGTATTGACCACTTGTTGAAGTGTTGTCTGATAAAGAAGAGTCAATAAGTCGGCCAGCAATTAAATTTTCTTTAGTAATTGTAAAGATTTTTGACACGTCATATACTTGGCCCAAATCCATTGCGCCCAATTCAATTATACCAGACTCGGCCCCATTTATAAGTTTTAAGCCACTTCCGATAATATTATTATCAAATATTTCTGTGTCCGTAAGAGATAGGCCGCTAGACATTTGATCGGTATTATACCAGCCAAGTTCTGTTTTATGAGCGCCGATGTATTGTCCGTTGCCGCTTTCTGCTGGACTTCCAGGTAATACTGAGAAAATTCCCCACGACGGATTGGCAAATAGTGGGTCAGCAACAATAGAGTTATGATCCTCGTTAGTTGCCACAGTCCAGGCTGCAAGGTCAGTGTATTCTGTTGCACCATCATCTATTGCTATAATAAATCCACCAGGACCATAATATATATTATAATCAGTATCTCCAAGTTCACTAATATCTACGGCAGATAAAGCAACTTCATTATTCATAAAAATATTATGTTGTATGTCAACTGAACTACTTCCTCCGGCCCCACCCCATTGATATCCATATTTACAATTATAAAAAGTATTATTTTCTATTAAAACAAATCCGGGACTAAAAACGGCCCCGAACTTTGCGCCAATATGACAATTATAAAAAGTATTATTCCTTACGGTGTATTCTCCAAGCGTATATGTTCCGGCGTTAATCCCGGTGTGCATATTATAAAATATATTATTTTCAATAACTACAGTTTCTTGTTCGGACTCAATTATCAAACAGTTGTCTAAACAGTTTTTAAACTCAAAACCCCTAACTTCTAGACTTGCAACACTATTTCCGCCATCAAACATACCAATAGCTAGATTTTCTCCAGTTATTATAGCTTTACCTATGCCATTTAAGGTTATATCATTTTCTCCAATACTACTTAATAAAATTGATGTTGCAGTATATTCACCAGGATATATATAAAAATCTGTTCCACTAGAAATAGTTAACATTCCAGCTAGAGTTTGTTTAGCTGTAGCTAAAGTTAGTCCATTGTTAGAATCGTCACCACCTAATTGACTTACATACACGTCTACCATTTTTTTATCCTTTTAATATCCATATTTCTTTAGCGGTTAAATATTAATCTAGTCTGTATATATCTGCCAACAAATGTATTTTCAATAACTTCTCGTAAATTATACTCGGTATAACCCATAGAATCTAACGCTTCTTCTGTATCGGCAATCCTCACCCCAATAGTAATTAAACCATTCGTCGAGTCATTATCGCTTACGTCAGTATCAATCATTATATCATTATCAAAATCTTCATAAAAGAACGCATCAAAAATATTTTCTATATGTCTTATTTCGCCTAAATCTATAATTGAAGTAATTAAATTACCAGAAGAAAATCCTGGTGTTAATCCTATTCCACTACTAGATAGTTTAAGATTTGTTGCATCTGAACCAGACGCTGCAATTGTTTTATTATACCAGCCGATTTCTTTAAGTTGTGCCCCTATAATACCGCCATTATCAGATAATTCTATAGCTGGGCTTCCATCTAATACTGAAAAAATGCCGTTTGTTGGTGATGCAAATAATGGGTCTTCACTTAGCGAGCCAGACTCTTGTGCTGTGTCAACTTGCCAGTCGCTTAATGCTGCAACGTCTGTAGACCCGTTATCATATTTAGCAATTGATCCGCCACCAGGAATATCATATATATTATTATTTAACCCATTTCTAATAAAAGAATTTACAGTTATTTCTTCTGTGTCAACAGAATGTATAGATACTGCACATTCAGAAAAAATAGTATTTATTATTTTGCCAGAAAAAAGACCAGTCCCGCCATCAATATCAATTTTTAAACCTATACTACAATTATATATGGTATTATGGTCAACAACACCGAACTCAAAAATGCTAATAGCATTTATACCAATACCACAGTTATAAATAATATTATTAATAGATCGTACACTATAATCTTCACAATACATTCCAGCCGTTGAACAGTCGTATATAATACAATTTTTTATTGGGCCAATTGCAACGGGTCCATATACTTCCAATCCATAAGTGCAATTATTTATTTCAAACCCATCTACTGCTGAATTTTTGATATTAAACGCTGTTCCAACACCGCCATTAATTACTTTTCCTACGCCAACAAAAAATCTAGGTTTGGTTGCCTCGCTAACCTGTTCACTATATATGCCAGGATAAACAAATACAGTATCATTATCTCCTGCGACATCTATTCCAGCACCAATAGTTGCTTTAGCTTGACCTATAGTTAAACCGTCATTAGAGTCATTTCCCCATAAGTCACTTACGTATGCGTTAGCCATTTAATTACCTGTTTGTTTTTCTAGTTACTAATAAAGTTTTTATTTTTCTTTTTTACCTACTGATTTGTTAATTATAATATGTCTACTTCAATCGACAAGCCGCCCAAAGCTGGCATTGGTGAGTCGTCTACTTGTATTGATAGTCCACCTAATAATGGAGCATCGGCTTCGCCCGATGGTGGCGGATCTGGCAGGATAGGTGGTGCTGGAACCTGATTGCTTATATCTATTTCTAATGAAAGATATTTAACAACCGGAAGCAAACCAGAAGATGCAGATTCTACAGATAAGGCTTGAACTAATGGAGAAAAACCCAAATCAATTATTCCGGTATCTATATATATACGTCTTAATCTGTGTCTGACACCATTTCCGCGCGATCTACTCATTTGTAATTCCTATTATTGCTAAATTATTTTTATTTTTCTTTACTTGTTCAACACAAGCCTAAATTGCATATACGAACCCTCTATATCTCCAGAAGCCAAAGGTGTTCTTAGGCTATATTTACTGTAAGAGGTTCCTGATACTGCCGCTAATGATTCACCAACTCGATATTCAATAGTTAATTCTCCGTTAGTATTAAAATTATCCGTTGGGTCTGAATCTACCATTAGATAATTAAATCGTTCTAAAAATATATCAAAGACACTACCTAGATTATATGATCGTCCAAAATCTAAAATTCCCAATTCTACTACTCCAGACTGATTAACCCCCTGAATAGCAATTCCACTACCGATAACATTATTATAAACTATTTCAGTGTCAGTTAAACTGATGCCATTTTGTATTGTTTCATCATTATAATAACCAACTTCTGTAAAGTGTGCCCCGGCATATCCACCATCATCACCAGCGGTTTCTGCTGGACTATCAGGCAGTACAGAACAAATTCCCCAAGACGGATTGGCTAATAAAGGATCTATTTCTTGCGAGTTCGTATCCAGTTCTGAGGCGCTTTGCCACACTGCTAGGGTTGAATATTCTACGCTGTTTTCAGTTACTATTACGCCGCTTAATGCCGGATTGTATACGTTGTAATCCATTGTGGTCATTCCGCCAGATGCCTCGATTTCAATTGCGGTGTTGTTCTGATCGAAAACATTATTTGTGAACAACAATGTGGCCCCAGCATTTGAAGCCGCCTGAATACCAGTGTCACAATTATAAAATGTGCAGTGATCTATGGCTCCGCCAGCCCCATCACCAAGTAGAAAAATTCCAGTATTACAGTTTATAAACGTGCAATAAGATATTGTCTTATTAAAATCATTGTCTCCTATATAAATTCCAGTCCAACAGTTTTCAAAAATACAATTTGTTATAGTAAATATAACATTTCTAGTGCCGTGACTAATTCCTCTACGGTAATTTCTATAATGTATATTTTGTATTGTCCTAGCTGTTTCAAAAGAAATAGACATACCATATTGTATTAGATTTTTACCATCAAATATAACTTTTCCAACGCCTGTCAGATCATAATATCTATTACCAGTCCCCAACATAGTTTCGCTATATTTACCAGGATATACAATAATTGCATCGTTTGGACTAACCAAAGATGACACTGCTGCTGCAAGTGTTTTCTTAGCGGTTGCCAAAGATGTTCCGTTATTATCATCGTCGCCCCAAAAATCACTTACATAAAAAGTTGCCATACTGTTACCTACCTATTTAATGTTAATTTAGCCTGAATAAATCTTGCCCTAGTAAGACCATCATCAATCGTGTCACGTAAGTTGTGTAGTTCAAATGAAGCAGCTTCTAATCCTGACTGAGTAGGAGATACTTTAAATTCTATATTTAATTTACCATCTGTCGAGCTATTATCACTGACATCATCATCAATAATTTTATTATTAAATTGTTCAGTAAACAAGTCTCTTATAGCATCTATATCAGATTGAAAACCAAGATCAATTACTGGTAAAACAACAGTGCCTGTGGTTTCTGTGCTTTCTAACTGTATACCAGGGCTTGAATTTTGTATAATTTCAGTTCCATCAAATTCTGCACCAGAAGTCAATTTAGTAAAGTTTGACCATCCAACTTCTGTAAAGTGTGCTCCAGAATTTCCACCATCTAGTGCTCCACTTGCAGCAATACTTCCTACTTGTAATGAAAAAATACCCAGTTCTTCACTAACAAATGATGGGTTGGCTTCTTGTGATCTATCGTCTTGACCAGTTTCATTTTGCCAATCCGATAATCCAGTTGCTGTTATGCTTTGATTATTATTCTCAAATAATAGTTGTCCCGCCCTCACATCAAATATGTTTCCGTTAGAATTAAACAATGTACTTAAATCAGCCACATTATCATTATCAAGTATTAATTTATCACAGTTAGAAATAATATTATTATGTAATAATATTGTATTGTCATCTACACTATTCAACATAAAATATATTCCAATGTCACAATTAAACACTGTATTGTTTATTAAATTAATTCCTACTCCAGTGCCAGTATTAGCATCTATTCTAAATGCATTTTCACAATCATATATAGTATTTTTACCAGCCGCTAATGCAGAATCTAGACTGCTAGATACGTATATTCCATATTGACAATTATGTATTATATTATTATATTGTCCCCTCTTAAAAACGCGATTTTCTCCCACAACCATAGCTGCGCCGGTAAAGTTTTTAATTTCCAAATTTTCTACGTTATATCCACGGTTGGAAAAATACATACAGTTTGCTAACATATTTTCACCATCTATAATTACTTTACCTATACCCAAAACAGATATATTTGAGGCGTTTTTTTGAATAATTTCGTTATAAATACCAGGATATATATGTATACTACCACCATTGGCTATAACGGACAATCCTGCGCTAATTGTTGCTTTAGCGTTGGCTAAACTCAGACCGTCATTCGAATCATTACCCCATAAGGCACTTATATATGCAATAGCCATTTATTTTCTCTCTATTAATTATTAATTACTAATTATTTATAATTGCTCAACTGCTTCGCTGATATTTTTAACAGCACCATATTTACGCGAAGCACGAGGGTTCATATATTCGTAATCGTCAATAATTTTATATCCTACTGATTCAGAAGAGTATATTATTTGCGTTGCACGTCTAGTATGCTTGTAAGTATCTAATATTAGGTCTTCGTCTTGAATGTTCTGCCAATTAGTTCCAGCAGATTCATATTCAATAATTTCTACTAAATCATCTGCTTCAAAAATTTGTCTTTTAATTTCTTTAGACATAATATTTCCTTTCCTTTTATTATCTAGTACGAATTAGATCCATTGAAAGGTCCGCATTATCATCAGGCATTAATTTAATATTAGTTTCATAACCTTTTAGATCATAATATAAATATGTGTCTACAACGGTAAATGATAGTGTGGTAACTAATGCAAACTTAACACCATCGCTAGAAGCATATACTCCTACTTCTGCAACAGTATCAGATCCTACCATTACAGCGTTGTTGTAAAAACCTTCCTGAGTAGAAACGTCAATTGAAGAACTAAAAGCATCAACGCTTACACTACCACTTGCAAAAACCTCATTTACTGATAAAACACTGTCGGCTTGGACCATTACGGCATTTAGACTGCCTGAAACCTCAACCACGTCAGCTTGACGACCATCGGGATCACGAATTATTATTCCTGAACCAACACTATCAATTAATAGTTGCTGGAGTGTTTCTATGTTATCCGTGTTATCAGCTATTTCCTGATTACTTACTTCTAACACGTCTACGCTTAAGCCTACACCAGATACAGCATCCGTGGTGGCTTGTTGTAAGGTACGTAACACGTCTATATTATCACCTACGCCAGATGTCATAGTTGTATTATCTTGCTGTAAAGTGCGCAATACGTCTACGCTATCACCAACCCCAGAAGACATATTTATAGTGTCTTGCTGTAGAACTTCTAGATTATCAACACTTAAACCTACTCCAGAAACGGCGTCCGTGGTAGCTTGCTGCAAGACTCGTAATACATCTATGCCATCGCCAACACCGGATGTCATATTTATAGTATTTTGTTGTAAAATTTCTAATTGATCTAGACTTAAACCAACACCAGAAACCGCAGCAATTGTAGCTAGTTGTAATACTTCTAGTTCTTCGGTATTAATTTCAACACCTGAAACTGTTATATTCATACTATTAATAGCATCAATTGTAGCCTGTTGCAACGCCTCTAGATCATCCACTTCGAGCACAACACCAGATATTTGAATATCATTAGCGTTCAATAGTATGGTTGGTAGACCAGCCTCTAGAGCGTGTCTTTTCTCTATTCCACTTTCGTAATGATGCCACAGTGGATTCGGCCCACTATTACTTGAACCTGAAAGTATATCTGTCATTATTAGCTCCTGTTTAAATTATATAGATTTTTTAATCTAGTTACGGTTTGTTCTGATATTGAAAAGATAAAAGAAATTTCTTTTTTACTTTTACCTTCTTGAAAAAACTTATCAAGCATCAAGATATTATATTCAGACCACTTAGCCCGACAATCAATATTCCAATATTTATTATTTCTATTTTTTAAAGCTGAACGAGAAATGCTCAATTGTTCTGCTACATAATCATAATTTTTATATGTCATTAGTAAGAACTTGGCATTAAATTCAAATCCTTCTGTCCACTTAATATATGTCATTACTACATCCTTATAAAACCTATAGGCGGAATGTTTCCAAAAGAACATCCATCACATACAATATACACTAATAAATGGTATGTTTTGTGGGTAAAATTTGAGTTGTTTGGGATTTTTGAGAAAAAATGAGGGAGGATTTATTTTATGTAAAAGGAATTAAAAATCAATGGTGGCCCAAAATCGTTCGTGGAACAGATAGAAGAATATCTTGGTTACAGTGTCGTAAGAAGTAATGGCTAGAGCCGGAAGTGTGCTGCCAGTAATAAGATATGAAATTGTGAAGGTTATAAAAGTACCAACTAAACGGTAACTGATCGCTTTACGATGCTTTTCTTATATGTGTCGGCTGGTTTTGTAATATTCATAGTTATTCCTGTTCTGATTTATTGGTAAGAAAGCGGTAGTTTTCTAGGTATTTATTTCCAACTGTAGGATTTTCATTGATCCAATTTAACATTGGTTTGTCGCCTTTGCTTAAGTTGTCTTTTGCCCACATTGGCTGTAAATTACTTAGTTGCCAACATTTATGGAATTCAGGATCATCTGTAGAAGAATAAGAAAAACTTGACTTTGGAATCAAATGATCTACGTGCCATTCGTAACCATAATTATCTTTTGTCATCCCGTTTAAAAATAGTGATTCTAAGTGTAGAACAAGGTCGTCTGAACTATAAGGTAAAATATCATTAAACGTATTTCTATAATTTTTATTTATACCATTGTTTTTAAGCGCATCATATATCGATGTCTTCATACAGCTATCTAAGCGAAATTTTGGATCAGTTTTATATCTGTTTGTTTCCCACTCACGTCTAACTTTTTTACCTTCTTCGCTAGTCTTGTACTTTTTCATTCTTGTTAATTGTTCTTGTCTATATTCTTCATTAGAGTTATATTTTTCACGCACGAAAGTATTCTTTTTGTCTTGCCTTTTTCTGTACCATTCAATATCAGACACGTTTTTGTCGCGCTCCCATTCATTTACACATTCTTTACAAGAGCCTTTTCGGCCATATTTACCACTGCCGTCAATACTAAATTCATCTAATTCTTTTATTTCTCCACATTTACCACATTTTTTGAATTCAGATATTTCTATTGATGTTTGTAGTCTTTTGGCTGCGCGTTCTCTATTGAACTTATTAATGCATTCTTTACATTTTTTATTAAATCCATCAGTGCTCTGCTTATGTTTGGGGAAATTATGTAAAGTTTTTTGTTCTAAACAGGTATTGCATTCTTTTTTTGTATTAAGGTTGATATTTTTATAATTTCCTTTAAACTTATTATTAGAGCATTTTTTACAACGGCTAGATAGTCCATATTTTTTCGACTTATCTTTATTAAATTCATTAAATGGTTTATCTTGTTTGCATTTAGTACAAAATTTAGTTTCCACGATATTATTCCTTATATAATAGTAAACTTCTATACTATATAGTATGGCATATCTATGATTTGTCAATTGGAAAACAAAATAAAAAAAGAAATTCCCACTAAATTATAGTGAGAATTTCCTCATTAGTCTAAATATAGTAAATATAGGATTCGACTTACGTCAATCCTGATTTTTACAGATCGTCGTAACCCTAGAAACTACCAGGCAATACGCGTCTTCCGTCAAGAGCGGCCAGCCCAATTTCGCTCCAGCCATATATGCCCGCTCTCCCCTGCCTATGAAGTACTGGATCATCAAAGACCTTAATATCTTCACGGACAGGCATTACAAAACTGTCGTCTTTAGCTAGATCCAAGCCTACAACTAATTCAGTATCAGTTCCAGATCCACCAAGTGAACCACTTAGAGTTGAAGTGTAATAGAGTTGGTATTCTTGGCTTACGCCTAGTTCGCGCATATCGCGTATATTAACACCAAAGATGTTAATAGTTGGATTTAATCCATTAAGCTGTTCGCTAACAAAGATTTCACGCCGAGTAACATCATCAACCTGAGTTAAAGTCCAAGCTCTCATATCTTCAAATGCTTCTGGTGAAACATAAAGATCAGTGAGTAGACCGTTCAGAGTGCGTCTGCGTTGACGGGTTTTCATTTTGCTAACTAACTCTTTTGTGAATACGCCAGCGGTTGCAGCAGAATCAGTTACCATTTCTCCGGTAGCTAATGCGGCAGCAAGAATTACGTGCCAACCATCGTCATTGAGACGACCGACAAAACCTGCGCGGAATGCTTCAAATGCGCGGCTGATAACGTCCCAGCGAGCATCTCTAGCATAAGCGAGATCCCAATCGATTGAATTTGCAATACGATAGGTGTTTATGTAAATCTCGTCACCTTCGACGTGATTCTCAGGAATATAACCTTGTTTTGGCATAACGAATGCCATAAAGTCATCCTGTTCCCCTTCGGCTATAAAATCTAGCGGAAATCGTGAGCTTGCACCGGGTTCTAATTGAATTCTGGTAAAGATATTACCAATTAGGTCTTCACGAAATACTGCTCTACGTAATGGGGTTTGTTCATTGAAAGCAGCCGTCGCGGTCAAATTACCTTGACGATAATCTGCAACAGCAGCAATTGCCTCTCTCCATTCAGCCTGAAAAGCTTTTGCCATTTCATTCATAGCAGCGGCTGATTTTTTAGGATCATCTACTGCGGTGGCGCGAATTAAGGCTTTTTCCTCTTCACTTATATTATACATAATCATTATCTCCTTTGATTATAGCTTTAAGTTCAGACGTGCGTAGCCATCAGAATCTTCGGCTGACATCCAAGTACCAACTATAATAGTTTTAGTACTATTTGCCGAATTACTGATTTGTCCATCGTCTTCAAGATAAGCTATGTCACCTTGAGCGATAGTTACACCACTTGGAATCTGATCGGTTAAAAATTGTCCTTCTATAGCAAGGCTTACAACTCCACTCACTTGAGCGAGGTTTTTGTGCTGATTGCTAGGATATTGAGTTAAATCACGATTCTCAACATCGTCCAAAAGAAGGCCAACAGCGGTAGTATTACTGTCAACGTCTTCAATAGTTACAAAACCAGCCGTGGCCGCGTCTGTAACAATTATTCCGCGTTCAGAAATAATATCCATACTTTTGATTTCAAGAGTTTCTTTTACAACTCTTTTACCCTTTAATGCCATTATTGAACCTCCAAATTACTTTCCACCAGAAAATAGACCACGGAATTTCGATTTCGTGTTAGTATCTTTTTCTGAATTTGGTAATTGATTAGTATCTGCCTGAACATCGTCTAGAATGTCGGCAGCATCTGCTTCGTCAGTATTGTCTTCAGTGTCATCTTCGTCAGCATCTTCAACATCTTCTGTGTTATCAGAGGCATCAGTTTCATCCACTTCAACATTACCTTTGGATGCAAATAACTTGCAGTCTTCTAGGTATGCATCAAACTCTTCATCATTACATTCCTTGACTTTCGCTAGAACGCCAGTTAATTCCTCGTCAGTTAAAGTAACTATTTCTAGAATAGCTTCTTTACGAGCAACCAAACGATCTTCATTATCACGATCAGAAATAACAGATGTTAGTTTTTCTATCTCTTCATTGGCTTTAGCCAAGTCGGCCTTAACATCGTCAAGTTCCTTAGAAATCTCTTCACTATCAGCTATTTTTTGATCTAGGTCTTCAATACGTTTTGCTAGATCAGTATTTTTGGCTTCAAGTTCCGAAATTTTACTTTCAGCTTCAGTGAGACTGGAATTAGCGATCTTATCGTTTAATGCCTTATTCTCAGCTAAAACTGCTTCAAGCTTATCTTGAAGTTCTTTCAGTTCTTTCTCCATAATAGTCCTTTTTTCCGTTTCGTCATTAACAATAGGATCAGCTTCAACATTATTGTCGCTCTTATTGTCGCCCTTATTGTTTTTAACAATTAAGGTATCATCATCAGCAGATATACCAGTATCATCATCAGCATCAAATACAGCGCCAGTAATAGTAATACTACAAGCATCACTATTTTCTGTATTCTTTTGCGCGATACAAGGTAATTCGCTAATAATACAGGATTCTGGAATAGTGCGACCATCTAGATCGCTAGCAACCGCACGAATTTCACTAGGAGGATTAGCAGGTTCCTCAACGATACCTTTGCCACTAAAAATTATATTGCGCAACACGCGCTTAACACGTTTATTATTATAATGTCCTGGCCCACCGTGTACACGTAATGCGGAGGTCAGGAAATCAGTTCGTTCATTTCTTTGTATTATTTGATCGCCAACCAAAAAATCATAGTCACTAAAAAATGCTTCCATTGAAACAAATAACGAATTGTCACCAGCAGCAGCTATAATTTGATCTGCCCATTCTCTATGTTGCTGAGAAATAGAACTCCATATTACAGACTGTGAAACGACATCAAATTCACTAAGTTCATCAAAATTTGAATCAACCCTATTTCCTTTTTTATCTATAATAAAGCTGTCAAACATCGTGCCTATAATATTTGCCGGATTGTGTTCCCAATTTACAGGTTTTAATATAACAGTATCTAGGTAAACTATAGCTTTAATTACTTCTTCCGGCAGAAACACATCATCATTAAGGTTAGCTCCAGTAGATACTAATATGTCTTCCATATATAATAAATCTGGTTGTTTAATAGATGGTAGCTCAAATCTAGATGTACAATTATATGCTTTTTCCTGCTGTTCGATTGAAACAGTGTCAGGAATCATAATTTTAGAATGTGCGTAAGTTTTAAATCTAGGCATACTCATCTTTTAATATACACCTTATAAGTGGTTATTTGTTATATAAAAATTGAAAATTTATATTTTTTTATTTTTCTGAATCTTCTTGGTCGGTATCATCAGCCGAATCTTTAATCATCTTGTCAGACACTGGGTTTTCACCAGTTTTCCAGTTAACCTTAAAATAGTGGGTATGACCATCTGTTGAAGATACTATCCACTTGTTTACAGAGTGAATATGGGTCCGAACATTTTCGTTATATTCTTCAATATCAGAATTATATGGAGGATAATCGTCCTCTTCCATTGTGGTCCCATTACCTTCAAAATCAAGATTATACCAATGGTCGTGGTTGCGGTCGCTGGTGGTTTTGATCCAAATAGTACCATCGTGCCAATCTTTAATTTCGACGTGGCCGCCAAAACGAGCTTTGGCCTGTTTAATTAATAGGTATTTTCTTAAGAAGTTTAATTTCTTCATTTTTATTTTCCTTATAAGGATGTTTGTTTATTTTTGGACAATTTTTCTATTCTATATAAATACTTACGATATGTGCCATTATTGTTTAAATTGCTTTTTGGGTTATTTGAATTATGCCCGCCACAGCAACAATTTTTAGTCCCACAGTGTCCATCCCAATGTTTCGGGTGTTTTGGTATTCCGCATAAGTGTGTCATTAAACACTCTGTTTATTTTATCTTATAAATCCAAATTTTAATTTGCAGTAATAGCTTATGTAAAAACATTTCAACTTTATATAATATTCGTTTTAACACTAATTATTCCTTATTTATACCCAGGCTTCTTAGATTTCTTTTTCTTAGCCGTCCTAGTAGTCTTTTTATTTGTTTTAGTGATTTTTTTATTTTTTTTTGTTTTTGTGCCGTCAGATTTCAACTGTTCCTGACAAATGGTAAAATTACAAGAAACGCTGTCTTCCGCGTTTTCCCTGCTTCTTACCATTACAAACGACGATGCCTTTAGATTGCGTAACTGTTGGGCAGATGGAACGGCCTTTATTTTGTCTATAAGAAACTGATACGTTTCGAGTATGCGCTCATCTGGCCGGATTTTTTCACTTGAATCAAACATTGCTATTAATTCGGCATCGTTCTCTATATAATCTACACCTAGATTGGAGTATATGTTGAATATAATATTTTCTAATTCTTCTTTTTTTTGCTTAACAAGAGATTTTTTATTTTTTACTTCGTGTTTTTTGCAGTATAAATCAGATACGAAATCCTCTATGTATGCGTATATCTCTAGGGCGCGGTCCTTTAGGTTTAACATATCCATCTGGCTTGAAGCACCCAGAGGCTTAGTGTCGCGCATTTTTTCCTGTGGAGAATTGTCGTTCTTAGGTCGGCCATCTTGCCCCGGTCCTTTAGGGTCAAAGTCTTTCTCGGTTTTATCTGGTGTATTTAGCTCTTGATCGTTATTACTAAATGGTCCCTGTCTTTCAACATTAGCCTTATCGTATGCTTCTTTGGAACGTTTCATACGGGCAATTTCAACTGTGAAGTTTTCTTCAAAGTATTCCAAAGCAGTTTCTGGACTCATTATATTTCTGTCTACCAGTTGCATAATAATTTGTTTTTCTGCATTTTCATCACGCAGACTCATACGGCCAAATCGTATATGTGGAGGAATTTTCCAACCCATTGCCTTCATTATTTGTCTTAATTCACCCATTAACCATTTATGTTTAAATTCAGATCGGCCAGTTTCTAAGCGCTCTAACATTGTTTTGACTGATAAGAAAGAGTTTGAGTAGCTGTTGTCACTTTTTCCGGTATTGGCAATAACTGACGAAATACCATATGATGCCAAAATGTCACTGTCAACTTCCTCGTATTTTTCTGGACCTAGAATTTTTTCAATTGGGGCGTAATGAGTTTCGACTTCTATTAGGTTGTTCCACACCAAAGTCTTACTAGAGCCGACCGGGCCATTCAGCAATGAAATTAGCTTTTCATACTGATCCGGGCTTGGCGGAAGATCTTCCTCAACTCTACCGAGCTTGAATATTGTTATTGCGTTTATAACATTGCGCAACGCCTGATTGTCTGCGTCTCTCAGTAACTGTTTAAACTTTAGAGCGTCTAGCGCAGAGAAAGTAATAGGGTCAGCCCAATCGTCCCAATCGTCCTTCTTGTAATATATCATAGTCAGATTAGGGTCGTCGCCATCTACTCCAAGAGGAATCCATACTTCTGCCGTAGGGCCAACACTAAAGCTGCTGCTAGTTATTTTTTTAACTTCCTTTATAAGTTTTTCTGAAAGTTGCTTAAATTGTTCTTTTTCTTTTTTTGTTCTGGTTCGACCGTCCTTAGTAATTATAGTAACTATTTCTGGGTCTACTTTTAACTCAACAGTCTTAAATCCATCCGCCCCAACTTTACGCAATGTTCTTGGGTCGTACATTTTATATTTAATAGGAATATTTCTTTTTGCAACTTCATCATCAACTATCAGGCTGTTAAACCCCTGAGTTTTTAATTCATTTTCTTTCTTCTTGGTTATCTTTCCTTTTATACTATATATTGCCACATTACCCATTTTAAAATAAGTTCTGGCGATATGCTCAAGCCTATTTTGTAATTGTACGCGGTTTGCCCAAGCCCTATAAAATGCTTGTTGTTTTGGGTCAGAATGAATAATATCTATTTTTTCTACGGCAAAATCTGACATCAGATCAATAATATTTCTTACAACACCCATAGTACGATACATATCCACGCATTCATCAATTATTTTTTCGTGTGGGTTAGATTTGTTACGAACTAAAGAGTAAGCTGATTGTGATGTAATACCATCAGACCCGCCTCTTACTGGAACAAACAGTTCATTAAAATCCTTATTAGACATTTTAAATACTTCATCCATCTTTTGGGCAGTGGCTTGCCTAAGTTCCAATTGTGTTTTTGCTATAACAGGAGCTACAGATTTGGCTTTCTTGTTTGTTTTAATCTTATTTTTGTTTTTACTTACTTTCTTTTTCGCCATTATAGCATTCCTTAATAGTGGTTACTTATAAATATACACCCATTCCACACTTATGTTTTAGTAAATATTTAGTAATTTGATTGCAATTTATTTAAAATCTTCAGCCCATCCACCAGTTGCGCCCCAAATTGTTTTCTCATCTCTAGTTAGGGTTTTTCCCATAATTAGTTTTCTTGCTTGATCCGATGCAATTAACACAGCGCTATATCTATCCTTCCGTCTGGTGTCAGATGGATTCTCGCCAGCGTTAGGAAGATCAAAATGTGGTATCTCAGACTTACCAGTAATAGTCATAACTATTGCCGATATCTCTTCTTTTGCGTCTTGGATCTCTTGCCACACCTTGCCAACCTCATCTATTTTAGATCCTTCGTATGCGTGATCTTCATCCATATACTGTTCTTCGTTTGTAACATAAGGGAATAAAAATCTTTTGTGGTCAAAATCACCCTGCAAATCATAGTTGGCATTTCTTAACCATTCACCCTGATAGTTGATTAACTCAATAATATGTCTGCCGCGTAGTTTTTCATACTGGTCGTCGTTTTTATCAAAAATTCTATCTTTATCATCTTTCACTAAGTCGGCACTAGCTAGAATATCTGCTAGAGTTTGGCCGCCGCCACCCTTGTCAATTCCAATAGCGACAATATTAAAACGATTAACTAGCTCACGAACAGTTGGGGCTATGCTTATAAAGGATTTTTTATTAAAGGTGAGCATATAGACCAGCTTTTGTTTATTCTTCTGTATCTTTACTATGGAGATTGCGAAGTTGTCTCGCGAACGGGCCGGATCAATTCCCATTACGTATACCGCTTTATCAGAGGCTTTTAGTTCAACAGAGAAACAGTTTGGGTTCAGCGTCTTCTCGCCGTCTTGATTATACGAATATAATGGAGGCGTACACGTTTCAATTATACTGCGCCTAAAGAAGCCTTTAGTGTCACTAATGAACTCGCACATAAATTCCATACGATATTTATCATCGCTCATAGTTAGACGGGCTTGAGATAGTTGTGTTTCATCCATAAAGCCTTCTGGTAGTTCATTTACAGGAATCTCACATACACTAAAGTTTCTATAATCAATCGCGCCCTCTTGAACGTGGTCGCCTAAAATTTGAGTATGTTCTCTGGCGTTTTTTGATATAATCTTATGTTGTATTAGATTCTTGTATTGTTGGTATGTCTTATAAAGATGGTTGAATTGATAGTTGGCAGTGGACGATATTATGATTTGGTTTTTCTTGCCCATCATTTCTAGTTCGTATTCATTTATAATACCCTGTTTTAATAGTTTATTTAGCCGTCTAATTTCTTCCATTCTGCGAATTGGATCTTGTGATACTGCGGCAAAACCACGAACAACAGTGTCAAAAATGTCTTCTGGAATTTGAGCATATTCATCAGCTATTACAATTGTTGCACGATAACCACGAATCTTTTCTCCTGTGCCAAGAGGCAGGGCTTGAATGGTGCTATTTCCGATTGTTATTTTACATTCATCTACGCCATATCGAATGTCGCCTTTTTTAAGACATTGCCATATTAACGGGGAGCGTTTAATCCACTTTACTATTTCGTCGAATACTAATTTAGACTGTCTGAAGGCGGAACCAATTATTATTATTTTTTCGCCAAGCGCACTATTTTGTGATAATACAGCTTTTAATAAAGCGTATATTGCCAGCATAAATGATTTGCCCATACCGCGACTTCCAAGCAATAGCGGAAATGATGTGTTCCATAACATATCTAGGATAGCAGCCTGAAATGAAGCTAGTTTAAATGGGTCTTTTTTGTAATGCCCAATTATATAGCGCGAACCCCAAACGGGGTATTGATTACAAGCAGATACAAACTCTTGACGTAAGTTGGGGATACGGTCAGGAATTGGTATGTCTAAAAAGTGATTGAAGTCTGGGTTATCAGGTGTCCAAATTGGACTTTTTTTTATAAGTGACATTATGGTAATTTTCCAGACATATGTAAATTATAATACTTATAAAAGAAACGGTTAATGAACTGCTTGACGTTATCTTTACCTTTTTGAGTTGTTGGCGAACCAAGAAACACTACGCGAATGCCATACTCGATTTCCATTTCAATTAATTGAGAAACTATATATTGCGGAGTTGTGTACATTTTTCTTCTAGTTATTCTAGGGCCAATAATCCACCATTCGTAAATGTCTTCGATTGAGAAAGAAAGAAATAGAAATTTGTATTTAAAAACCCTGATTCTATCCATCTCGTTAAAGAAACGCCTTTTATTATCTTTAGTTCCTAAGTTCCCATATAATTCCGCTGCCGACTTTTTACGCTCAACAATAAAGATATCTTCCATTCCTTCCATAGTATAGTCGCCGGTCTTCAGTGCCGCTTTAACCGACCCAGCACAAGTACTACATTTATTAAAGCGCCACGGTTGTTGTTCTCGCGTGTCTATAATTATTTTAGGTAGGTGTTTCTTGTGTGACATTATTTCTAAGAATCTTCACTTTCTTCAGGATTATCATTACTATCTAGTATGTATTTCTCTATAGTTTTATGAATTGACTCACGAACCATTAGTTTTTCGTATTCTGGCTCGTTTTCCATTTCTAATATAACGGCAAATTCGTCATTAGTAAACATTAGGGCTTCACCAAGGGTTTTATTAATAAGCATATCACAAGCTATATTCATTGAAGCTATTACAATTGTGCAAGCAAACGCATTAAATTTAACCGCAGTTATTTTGCTGTCTTCAATCTTTAATTGTAAACGCACAAGATAGTTATTTTTTTTAGTATGACAAGTTGTAACTAACGGATCGTATTTGTCTAGTTCGCCCTCATAATTGCGTTCGCCAGACTGTATCCTGATTAACTCTTCTATTATTTTTTGATTAAGAAGCATAAAATCCCCATTAGAACTTTAGTTAAAAGTCTCCGTGCATCATACCTTTTTGTTTAAATTCTTCTTTTTTATTGTGTGTTTCTTGTTGTATAAGGGCAATTTGTCTACCGCGTTTTTCTCGCTCTAATACGTCGTTCATTTTTTGTACCATTGTTACAATGTTTAATTCTGTTTCATCCCTGTCTTTTAATCTTTGATCACGCGTCATTTTTAGGTCTTTTAATATTTTAGATTCTCTGTCGGCGGATTTATGGTATTGATCCCACATATATTCTATTGGTTGGCGAGATTGACGTATTTCATCAATTAGCTTCTTTATCTCTTCTAATCGTTCTAAATCATCTGGTGTTTTTAGTGGATTTTGTGTAATAGTTAAACGTTCTATATCTAGTTTAGTAATACACATTTTTATTTCTTCGTCTGACTTGACTTGAGCTCTCCAGCGATCTTTAATTAAAGACTCAATAATTGCAGCATACAGTTGTTCCCGTTCATAAGGAAGAACTTCTTTCCACTCAGATATATAGTCAGAAAATCTAGCTACAAAAATTATCATTTCATCATCAGTAAACTGATTTTGAAACCGTTTGTAATCTGGGGAGTTATGAAACGTCTGAGAAGCAAAAGAGCGCCGTTCTTGTCTGGTTAGATCAGATAATGCAGAAGACTTGTCTTCAGCGTTTTCATAATCATCTTCAGATATTTTAGCCTTCGTAGAAGGCCGACCAGGAAGTTTAATAAAACCCATCTCTTTGCGCTTTCTTGTTATACCTTCTAATGGTCTACCAAGATTTGCGGCAATTTCTTTGTCGGTCATATTAGACGAATTAGCTTTAATATAAACTAATTCTTCTCTGCTATATATACCTCTGCGTTTTTTGTTTTTCATAATATTTAGAACTCTTTACTTTTTCCCATAGTTCACAATTCCTACACAACATAGTGGATAAGAATGTTTTCATTTGTTTTGGGGTTGCGTTTTTAATGTGTGTCTGTTCACACTCTTTGCAAGTGTATTCGTAAGTTTTAATTTGAGCAAAGTATTTTGGCATTATTTTATATTCCTTTTAACAAATATTAATTTAGGACGTAAATTAGTTTTATCCCAAACGCGTTTACCGCTCCATTTTTCATTGCTTTTTCCAGCCACTCTCTTGCAAGTAAAACCTTTAGTTTTACCCAAATGTTCCCATTTGTCACGCAAATAACATTCACCAGAACGTGGTGGCTCTACAAGTGTTTCAAAACCTATTACATTATCATTATATTTATTTTTCCAATCATTAATAATTGTACTTCTCCATAATTTCAATATTTTATTTGTAAAATTTCTGCAAGGATATTTATCATTAATACGTTCTACTCTAAAAAATATATTATTAACTATATTAATTAATTGTTGTCTATTGATACCAAAATATTTATCTCGCCCAGGAAGATTAAAACAACAAGATCCACCTATTATATGACCGTAATATTCATTATTCCACATTATTGCGTAACATATATTTCTACCAACAAACCCCTTTGGTTTAGAGTAGTGTCTTTTCATTAATTCTAATAAACGAGGATCGGTTCTTTTTGTGGTAATAAAATGTAACATATTATTTATTATTTTCAATCACGGATTCATTATAAGACCAAAACCACACTTCTCTATGGTTCTTTTCTCTAACCAGGAGTTGCCATCGTCCTTCATCCATATAATAGTTGCACCGTCATTGTCGATGAATCCTATTCCGTAAGCTATAATTGGGTCCATCCCGACAACATTTATATATTTACGTAAATAAACATAACCTTCTGCACTGATGGGTAATTTCGCTATGTGTTCACGTTTTTTTAATTGATAACGGAGTTGGGTAATGCGGAGATTATTTTCGTTGATGTGTTTCTTTAGGCGAATCCAGGCGTTTTCTTTACCTTCTGTGATGTCTTGAAAAATAGTGGTGCCGTCAGAAATACTCGCAATCCACCTGTTGGCCGGTACACTTTTATCTACTTTAGTGGTAACATAAACCATAATTAAACCTTTCCTTGTGCTATGAGATTTCTGGCACCTCAATGCCTTTATAATTACAGAACCATTCTATAATACCTGGTAACGGATAACCTTTGTCGGGGTTTTCTAAATCCCAAAATAAGTTGTTACCTTTTTGCGTATTTTCTTTGGCCCACATAGGACGTAGATTTTCTAAACTCCAACATTTACGAAGATCAAAATCTTCGGTAGTTTCATAGCTCCATAATGATTCAGGAATAATATGGTCCATCTCCCAACCATTTTTACCGTGATTTTCCCAGGACATTCCTGGTAGAAATTGTTTTTCTAGATGTTCTCTTGCTTCCTGAACAGTCCAAGATACAAAATCAAACGTTGATTTGCCATCTTTGCTTAATCCACGCTTTTTTAATCTTTGTCTAAATAAGCTAGATATATTGTTGTGGAGCTTACCCTGTATTGTGCCTAATTTTTTATCATTTCCTCTTTTTGAGGCAGCTTTTCCCTTTTCAGAACTATAATATTTTTTGTTATATTCAGTAAATTTACCAGCTTCTCTTAATTTATCATTAGTGATTTTACGTTTAGTTTTGCCCTTATTAGACTTGTTATATTTTTGGTTCATAATTTTTAAACACACTTTACAATAGCCGTTATATCCATCTTTACGGTATGAGTTTTTTGAAAATTTATCTATGGTTTTTGTCTCGTTACATTTAGAACAATATTTTTCAGAAATATTTGGTTTAGACATTTTAGTATATTTTGTATACAATTTTTTATGATGTTCTTTATTTTTATTATATCTCTCCATATTATACGCAGACGCGCATTTTCTACAATATGTATATAAACCGTCTTTACTTCTTTTGTGTGGAGAAAAATCATCGATTGATATGTGTTGTTTACATCGTGGACAAAATTTAGTTTCCGATCCTTGCATTGTAAAACCCTTTCCTGGTTGCAAAAAAATATATCTATGTTTTGGTTTTATTACAATAATATATTTTCCTTAAAGTTATTGTTTAATTAAAACAAACACGATTGACATAAGTCCTTTGGTGCTCTAGAGATACTCAGTTTCATAGTACCACCCAAGCTTAGTTTTCTGCCCAATACTATCTGGAGATACACTTAAACCTACGTAATGGTAATGGTTACTGGATTCCCACGGATGATCAATCAAATCCAAGTCTGTAGCTCCCGCTATTTCCGTCCACGCAGAATCGCCGTTAGCATTAACACCACTGGCACTAGCTGTGTCTAAAACACCAGATGTGGTAGTAGAAGCCTCAAACGCTTGTACCGTAACACCACTAGGAGAGTTAGCGATAGCAACTCTATCGAAAGCTCTGAACGAAGTATTCTGTAGCTGAACCGCAGAATCGTTGGTAAAACGAATACGTAATGTCGTTTCCTCAACGGTAATTTCGCTTAGAAGTTCACTGCCTCCACCTTGCACACTAATGTTGTTTGCGCTGATGTACTTATTGTTGGATAAAGCACCATCGTTAGAAACGCCAGTACTATCGGTCACATACGTCGAACTTTGATATTCTGAAATCCTCACAGAAGTACCAAACGAAGCCCCATAAAACCCAACTGTATTATTTGCTCCATCGGGATCTATGGCTGGACTACCATCACCGTTTGTCCAAGTTACACTTGCTACCATTTTTTCTTCCCTTCAAAAAATACTTCTTTTCTTCCTTTCCCGATATAACAACGAGCTATATCATCACTTTACATAATTAATATACACTAAAACCACTAGGGATTAAATTTAAATTTTCTATTTGACTGTCGTTAAAATAACCTACATTTCTGTTCCTATCTGTAAATTGAGTATTATGTTTGGGTAAATCACCAAGAATATCTTCCCCCATAATATTTTCCATTACGTCTGATATTTTTTTCTTAATCAGTGTGGGTATCCTGGCAGTAGACCAGTTTTTTATCATATTGTCATAATACCGTCGCTGGGTTGTAGTTAAGCGACTTCTCACTTCTTCGCTCATCATTTCCCAATCCATATTGTTTTCAGTAGACTGATTGTGTTTTAATTTTTTATAGTCTAAAGATAGTAGTGGCCTAGTGTTAAACTTATCTTTTGGGTTATGGTTGGGGTTTTTTAGGTTGTGATTACGCTTTAAGTTTTTTAGGTGGTTCTGTATTGATTTGCCGAAAAACCAGATTGGATTACCTTCCGGCCTATTATTGTTCCATTTTTCTAGAAGTAAAAAACATTTTTGTCTTATCTCTTGAGCTATATCGGAATCAGTAAACCCATCGAACCGATACTTAAATTGATTGGTTACAACCAGATATTCAACCATTTCCTCAATATCAGCATAAGTTAAGACAGGCTTTTCTTTTAGCTTGTTAAATTTCTGGCTCTGATTCTTTTTGGCGGGTTTTTTGTTAGGCTTTTGGTTATTTGTCATTCTATTATAATATAGTGTTTCTACACTAAAATCACCATAAAATAACACTAAAAAAATAAAAAAACTAAAGAAATATTGTTATATTTTGTCAATACTAAACACATAAATAAAACAAAGCGACAATAAAAAAGACCACCATAATTAAATGATAGTCTTGAGTATAACATTCAAACATTAATTAAATATTACTTATCTTTACTTTCCTTATTTTCTTTACTTTCCTTATTTATCTTCGCCGCTTGCTTCTGTTTATAGTTTCGATTCTTTCTAGAAGTCCTTGAATACAGCAAGTGCTTATTGTCTCTCAGGTTACGATATTCTTCCAGTATGTTTTGGATAAGAGTTAGTCGTATTTTTAAAGTTGATAGATCGCCAAATATCCAGTAATAATTGTGGGATTTGTTTTCTTTTGTTCCCTCTTCAACAATAGCTATTTTTTCCTTGAGGCTTTCCTCAATCTCTACATACATATTAAAATCGGCTATTGAACCTAATCCGGTTTGTTTCTGCCAGCCACAAATCTTCTTATCTTTTACATTAGCATCTTTGTTTTTCTTATTAAACCTGTCAATTTCCTCTTGCCGTAGTTTTGTTATACTAGACACATCTCTAATCTGCCGCTTAATGTCTTTGGTGCTAACCGCCGTCCCAAATTCTCTTTCCTTATGATTCATCATAAACCCTTTCCTTTTATGCGTATATATCCGTTACATCTACTATATAGTATACTATATTTATAATTTGTCAATAAAATATTAATAAAAATATTTGTTAAATCTCATCCACACTAACATCATCTGTATCAATATTTGAACTATCGGACATATTTTTATATTCGTCACACTCACAATCGTCGCAATCATCACAATCATCAGTGTTTTCCTCTTCGCGTTTACAAATTTCGCCAATAACATTATCTGCTAACACCTTATCAATATTATCAGGCGTTACAGCTTTAGCC
>SDBU01002131.1_pt1 | contig 26928 bp, 22 predicted proteins | sample 2277071 | NCBI WGS metagenome assembly SDBU01 (sample SAMN10397929, study PRJNA504765) | marine sediment metagenome | isolation source: marine sediment core GS08_GC12, 126 cmbsf | place: Arctic Ocean: Gakkel Ridge, Loki's castle | collected 2008 | reverse complement strand
TCATGAGAATAACCGAGGATCTCGGGGATCTTGCATTGATCGAGCAGGAGCCGATCATGGAGGGGCGCAACATGTACATGGTGCTTGCTCCGGACCAGACCAAGGGTAAGTGACCCGGACGTCATCCTGAGCCCGAAGGGCCAAGGATCTCACTGATGGCATCGAAGAGGAAGTATTGGCGACCGAAGGATGTGGTGCGGGTGCCCACGGTAGTTTCGGTTCCCCAATAGCACCCATATCACGTTTATTTAGGCTTAAGACGGCATCACGATCGGCCGGAGTCTGCTTCAATAGTCTTAAAGCTATGCCAAAAATGAAAAGTCATTCAGGCTCCAAGAAACGCTTCCGTGTCACCGGAAAAGGGAAGTTGCGCGGGCGGCATGCCTTTTCGAGCCACATTTTGGAGAAGAAATCAAAAAAGCGCAAGAGGAAGTATGCGAGTCCGGCAGAGATATCAAAAGCCGATAGAAAGCGCGTAAAGGGGCTGATCCAGTGACTCGTGTAAAGAGATCTATCAACGCAAGAAAGAAGAGGCGTTCAGTTCTGGATCGCGCCAAAGGGTATCGCGGTCAGAAGCACTCAAGCTACAAGCGCGCCAAAGAGCAACTCCTGAAGTCCGAATCTTATGCCTACCGCGACAGACGCAACAGAAGAAGAGAATTCCGCAGACTTTGGACGACCAGAATAAATGCAGCTGCACGCAACGAGGGCATGACATACGGCACGTTCATGCACGGAATGCGCGAAGCAGGCATCGACCTGGATCGCAAAATGCTTGCCGATATTGCAGTAAAAGACAAGGAGCTATTTCGGCGATTTGCAGCGCATGCCCGGGAGGTGTCGACTTAGGCTGTAAAAGTTGACAGACTTGAAAACCCAAAGGGCGGAGCCGGAAAAGGGTCCGCTTTTTTTGTGGGGATGAGCCAGGAGATTTAATGGGGATGATAAGCAGCAAGAGCAATCAAAGCCTGAAGGACCTGCGCAAGCTGCAGGAGAAGAGGCATAGGCAAGACCTTGGCCTTTTCTGCGCCGAAGGCGAGGATATGCTGAAAGCCGCCATAGGGTGCAGTCGTTGGCCGGAGAGTGTCTATATCGAGGCTGAGCCACCCAGGCAGGTCGAAGAGCTTGTATCCGAGCTGCCGGAGTTCGTTGAGATCGAGCATGTCGAGCGCAGCGCACTGGATTCAGCCAGCAGCCTCGGATCGGGCTCGCGAGTAATCGGTGTCTGGAGGCAAGAATTGACACAAGCGGATGATTTGAACAATGCTGAGGTAATTGTGTATCTGCATGATGTGCGGGACCCCGCGAATGTGGGTGCCGTAATGAGAAGCACGAATGCGCTTGCAGACGGAGCCGTGGCGCTTGGAGGGTCATGCGCCGATCCATTCTCACCAAAAGCAGTGCGGGCGAGCATGGGCACGGTCTTCGTGCAGCCCTTCATCGGTATCGGGTTCAACGAGCTCTTGAAGTTGCTGGGGGAGAAATTCAAAGCCATTGCACTTGTGCCGGATGGTGGAGAGCCTCTCTACGAGCTAGACCTGTCAGGCCCGTCCGTGCTCTGCCTGGGTTCGGAGAGGAAAGGACTCCCAGAGCAGATAGCCGAGTTGTGCAAAATCAAGGGAAGCATTCCGATGCAGGAGGATGCGGTGGAGTCGATGAACGTAGCTCAAGCAGCCGGTATCGCGCTTTATCAGTGCTTACTTCATAGGATTGGGGATTAACGTGGGCAGCGAAACCGCCAAAAAAATAGAGAAGATCCTCGATGAGGCCATGAAGGCGGCAGATGCAGCCGGCGGTAGCGATGAGTTGGAAGAGGTACGGATCAGGTTTCTGGGACGAAACTCGAAGCTCACGAAGATATTGCGCTCGATTGCAGAGCTTGACCCAGAAGAACGGTCTGTTGTAGGGGGAAAGGCAAACAGCGCGCGTGGACAGATTGAAAAGGCGCTCGATGGAAGAGCTGAAGAGCTTTCTGACGCCGAGGTTGAGATGAGGCTTGCCGAAGAGCGAGTCGACGTATCAATGCCGGGTGATCCACCGCCACAGGTGGGGCACCTTCACCTTTTGACTCAAACGAGGAGAGAGATCGAGGACATCTTTATAGGCTTGGGCTACCAAATACAGGAGGGGCCAGAGGTAGAGCATGACTTCTACAACTTCACGGCTCTCAACCACCCGGAAGGTCATCCTGCAAGGATGCTGCAGGACACGTTCTACTTCTCCGCGGACATTCTGCTGAGGACGCACACCTCACCGATGCAGATTCGCGCGATGGAAAAGCAGGGGCCACCGATCTACATAATCGTGCCTGGAAAGGTGTATCGCCGCGACTCCGATGCGACCCACACACCGATGTTCCACCAAGTAGAGGGACTTGCAGTGGACGAGAGAGTGACACTGGCGGACCTTCAGGGAACTCTGCTTCAGTTTGCGCGGCAGATGTTCGGGAACGAGCGCCAGGTGCGCCTGCGCCCGCACTACTTCCCGTTCACGGAGCCATCTGTGGAGGTTGATGTCTCATGCTTCAGCTGCAGCGCAGAAGGCACGAAAAGCGACGGCAGCCGGTGCAGCCTGTGCAAGGGAGTCGGCTGGATAGAGATTCTCGGCGCAGGCATGGTTGACCCAAACGTATTCGAGTTCGTCAAGGACTCCGGCTACGACTCGGACAAGATTCAGGGTTTCGCGTTTGGCATGGGCGTAGAGAGAATCGCGATGCTGAAGCACGGAATACCCGACCTGAGGCTTTTCTTTGAAAATGACATGAGATTCTTGGAGCAGTTTTAGATGTCGAAGCCATGTCCGATTGAATTAATCGCAGGCAGCGAGGGACAAATATGAAAGTTCCATACAGGTGGCTGCGCGAGTACTGCGATTCAGAACTGGACGCAGAAGAACTTGCCCTCAAGCTCGCACTGACGGGTACGGAGGTTGAACGCGTAACGCATTTCGGCCCGCCGGAGGCAAACGGCAACCTGGGGCTCTTTCGTGTAGGGATGGTGCAGCAGGTAGAAGATCATCCGGATGCCGACCGGCTGAAGTTATGCAAAGTGGATCTTGGCGAAGCCACTCCACGGACAATCGTTTGCGGTGCGCCAAATATTGCGCGAGCTCAGAAGGTTGCAGTTGCCTTGCCGGGAGCCGTGATAGTGGGTGGCAAGAAGATCAAGCAGACCGAGATACGTGGAGCGCAATCTGACGGGATGATTCTGTCCGAGATGGAGTTGGGGATCAGCCAGGAAGCGGAAGGCACGATGGTGCTTGACGACGATTTCCAGGTGGGAGATGAGCTATCAAGGTACTTCCAGATCGCTGACGATGTTTTCGAGCTGGAAGTGACTCCAAACAGGCCGGACTGTCTCGGCGTGTACGGAGTAGCCCGCGAGGTGCACGCGATAAGTAACGCGAAGTTCGCAGAAAATCCCGTGGAAGACGGTTTGGAGGCCGGCGAGGGTGAGGATGTATCTGATTGTGTTGGCGTTCAGGTCGAGGTGCCGGAGTTGTGCCCACGGTTCAGTGCCAGAGTGTTTCTGGACGTAAAGGTCGGCCCATCTCCCCTTTGGCTGAAGACTCGTCTCGCCGCAATGGGCCAAAGATCGATCAACAACGTTGTCGATATAACAAACTACGTCATGTATCTGCTGGGCCAGCCGATGCACGCATACGACCTGGACAAAGTCGGAGACCAGAAGTTGACGGTGAGGATGGCCAGGGAGGGCGAGACTCTCAAAACCCTCGATGGAGAGACCCGCGCATTCGATTCGGACGCCGTGCTGATAGTTGACGGTAACGGCCCCTGTGGGATCGCCGGGATAATGGGCGGAGCCGGTAGCGAGGTCTCAACTGGCACAAACCGCGTCTTGATGGAAGCGGCCAACTGGAATGGCCCTAGCATCCTGAAGACTTCCTCGAAGTTGCAACTTAGGTCCGAGGCCTCAACCAGGTTTGAAAAGCAGATCCATCCGAACCTTGCACTCGACGCTCAGCGGATTGCGGCGCGGCTGATGGTCGATATCTGTGACGCCAGGATGGTGCCCGGGCAGCTTGATGTCACGGGTGAGTTGCCCGAGCCAAGAACTCTGAAACTGCGCTCGTCGAAGCTTGACGGGCTACTGGGAGAGAAGGTTGACCTGAAAATTGCCGCGGAAATCTTGGAGCGGCTTGGGTTCAGCACCGAACTGGGAGATGCTGAGCTCTTTGTCAAGGTCCCCGACGATCGATACTACGACATAGTGAGGGAAGCGGACCTGATCGAGGAGGTTGCAAGAGTCCACGGCCTTGACCAGCTTCCTGTAACTCTGCCGTCTCATGAAGAAGCGGTTGGCGGCCTTACGCATAAGCAGAGCTTGAGGCGGGCAGTCGAGGACTGCATGCGCTACATGGGATTCACCGAGGTAATCTGCTGGAGCTTCATCGCACCCGATTTTGCCGAGAAGTTGAGAATTCCCGCCGATGACGAGAAGCGCAGAGTGCTGAAGGTAGAGAACCCTCTGAGCGAAGATCAGTCGGTTATGCGAACGACCCTTCTTCCCGGGCTTCTGGACGTCGCACGCAGGAACATAAAGGCATCTACGGAAAATTTGCGCATATTCGAGTCTGGTCGCGTGTTTATCAGCCGCGGCCAAGAGGAGCTTGCAAATGAAAAGCATCACTTGGCGGTGCTGTTATTGGGAAGCTCAAGATTCGATGCCTGGCGAAGCGATCCGAAGGAGCCGGATTTCTATGTAGCAAAGGGAATCTTGCAGGCACTTCTCGACGAGCTCGGAGTAGAGTGGCGACTTGCAGGTGGAGGACCGGCGTTCCTGCATCCGGGCAGGGCTGCCGAGATTCTAAGTCACGGCCATGAGTGTGGCTGGATTGGGGAGGTGCACCCACTCGTATCAAGGGCGTGGGGTCTGGAGGATTACCCGATCGCGTTCGAACTGGATCTGGGCAGGATCCTGGAACAGGTTCCGGAGTCGAGAAAGTATGAGGACATCGTCACGTATCCGTCTGTTTATCAGGACCTGGCTGTGGTTGTAGAGGACGACGTGGAATCACAGACAGTCGTAGAGGTTGTTCGGGACGGGGCTGGTAAAACACTTGCCGAAGTTCAGATCTTTGACGTTTACAGAGGCGAGCAACTTGGAGAGGGAAGGAAGAGCCTCGCGATGCGTCTGGAGTTCCGATCTCCCGAGGGAACACTTACAGATGAAGAGGTAAACGAGAGCAGAAAGGCGATAGTCGTAGAGTTGGACAAAGAGTTGGGGGCGACGCTGCGTGAATGAGCTAGGTAGATCATCAGGGTTACAGCCAATTACAGGTGACGCGATAGCCAGAGTCGCTGTCATCGGCGCATCGGGTTACTCGGGGGCGCTTGCCGCACACCTTGTCTGGAATCACCCGAGGATGGAACTGGCAGCAGTTACCGCTCGAAGGGAGGTTGGCCGCAGGCTTGACGATATCTACCCAAGATACAGGGTCCCGCTGGTGTTTGATGAGTATAAAGCGGGTGGCCTGGGCGATATCGATGCCGCGATAGTTGCGTATCCGCACGGAGCGTCGGCCCCTGTCGTCAGTGAACTGCTTGAAGCGGGAGTTAAGGTTGTGGACGTCTCGGCAGACTTTCGGCTCGAGGATCTGGATACGTACAAACACTGGTACGGCGAGCACGGAGCACCAGAACTCATCGACAGAGCCGTGTATGGGCTCACCGAGCTTTACCGTGATGAAATTTCGCAAGCCGACCTGGTTGCGAATCCAGGCTGCTATCCGACAGCGACTGTGCTTGCACTGGCACCGCTAGCACGAGAGGGGTTGATAGATCGAGTTGTGGTGGACGCAAAGAGTGGAGTGTCGGGAGCGGGTCGTGAGCCGAGTCACGAGGCACAGTTCGTTGCGGTGGACGAAGACGTGCGCCCGTATGCAGTTGAAGGGCACAGACACTCGGCGGAAATCGATCAAGAACTTGAAAAGCTCGAATCTCCAGCGGCGACGTTCGTTCCTCATCTTCTACCGATCGACCAGGGCCTACTCGCGAGTTGTTACGTGTTCGGATCGAGACAGATCGAGATGGAAGAACTGTCGGAGATCTACCTTAAGGCCTACTCGGATGAGAGGTTTATCGAAATACTGGACGTAGCTCCAGGCGTGAAGGAGGTTTGCAATACAAACTACTGCAGGATCCAAGCGTACACCAAGCAGGGTGACGACCGAATAACCGTCTTCAGTGCGATCGACAATCTATGGAAAGGAGCCTCTGGCCAGGCTCTGCAGAACTTGAACCTTATGCTGGGCATAGACGAAGGAGAAGGATTATGAGCGAAAGGGAGTTTTTCAGATCACGGTGGGTGGAAAAGCCCGAGGGCATACGGGAGGTCGACGTAGCGCGGCTTCCGGAGGGATTCAGGGCGAGCGGCATTGCCTGCGGTATAAAAGAGTCATCGCTGGATCTGGGGCTGCTTATATGCGACGCACGGAGAACGACTTCGGCTGCCAGATTCACTCGGAGTGCTCTTATATCGGCGCCAGTAGAGCTCAATCTGTCAGACGCTGGTTTGGATGTGTTGCGTGCTGTAGTAGTAAGCAGCGGCAATGCCAATGCATACAACGGCCAAGAGGGCTTGACGCACGCTCGCCAGATACGGGATTGCGCTGCGGACGTGTTGAAAGTGGGGCATTCCCTTGTTGGGATAGCGGCTACCGGTGTGACCGGCGTGCCGTTGCCCGTAGATCGTGCAGTGGAAGGAGTCGCCGCTGCCGAAAGACAACTTTCCACTGCCGGCGCCAGAGACTTTGCGCAGGCGATAATGACGACCGATGCGTCGTTCAAGCAGGCCTCCATCGAGATTGACATCGAGGGCAGGCCAGTGCGTATCTCCGCGCAGGCAAAAGGTGCGGGCATGATGGCGCCAAGTTTCAGTTCGGCAACAATGCTCTGCTTTGTGGAAACCGATGCGGAGATGGCCCCCGGCTCACTTGAGAGCAGTTTGGACGATGCACTGTCTACATCGTTCGAACGGATAACTGTCGACGCACAGCTTTCACCCAGTGACTCCTTTTTCATGATCGCCTCCGGGGCAAGCGGCGTCGACTGCACGAATAACAGAACATTCCATCAAGTCTTGACGGCGATACTGCAACAGCTTGCCGTTGAGATTGTCAGTGACGGTGAAGGATCAACTCACGTGACTCGACTGAAGGTGGTTGGAGCTCACGATGACGGAGAGGCAGAGAGAGTTGCCAGGGCGGTTGCGGACTCCGCGCTCGTGAAAACGGCAATCTTCGGAAACGACCCAAACTGGGGAAGGGTCCTGCAGGCCGCAGGTGCTTCCATTGGAAAGCATGCTCACCACAGGGAGCAGGTGAAACCGAGTCTCTGGATGGAGGGTCAGCTTCTATGCGAGAAGGCGACAGGTGCAGTGTCCGGGGAGCAGTTGAAGCAGCTGTCACAAATGATGAAGGCCGGGGAGATAGAGTTGAGGCTTGACCTTCATAGGGGAAATCATGAGACTGAGGTCTTCTTCTCGGACTTGGGAGTAAATTACGTGAAACTAAATTCGGATTACATGACATGAACGAATCCGTGACAACACTACTCGAGGCGCTGCCCTACATAAGGGAGTTTCACGGCAAGACAGTCGTGATCAAGTACGGCGGAGCGGCGATGATCGACGAGAAGCTCAAGGAGGAGTTCGCACGCGATGTCTGCCTGCTCAAGTTCGTCGGCATAAAACCGGTGATCGTTCATGGTGGAGGGCCCGATATCACCAGGTATATGGAACGGTTGGGAATGGAAGTGGAGTTTGTAGACGGCATCCGGGTTTCGGATCCGGAGACTGTCGAGGTGGCGAAGATGGTGCTCGTGGGCAAGGTCAACAAGGACATAGTCCTCAACTTGAACAAGCATGGTCAGCCGGCGGTAGGGCTTAGTGGAGATGACGGATCTCTCCTCAAGCCGTCGAAGCTCGAGCCGGCGGACAACAGCAAGGATCGTGATCTGGGGTATGTTGGCTTTGTCTCAAGTGGCGATGTCAATATCGATGTTCTTCTGCATATCGCATCAGACTTCATCCCGGTGATCGCGTCCGTCGGTTCAGATGATGAAGGCAACTCATACAACGTAAACGCCGATCAGGCTGCAGGAGCGGTTGCAGGAGCGCTGGATGCTTACAAGCTGATAATCATGACCGACGTGAAGGGGTGGCTTGAAGACCCGGAAGATGAGTCAAGCCTGATAAGCAAGAGCAGCGCTGACGAGTTGGAGAAAGGACTGGAGGGGGACTCGGTCGGCGGTGGAATGAGGCCGAAGCTTGAGGCCTGCGTGCAGGCATTGAGGAACGGTGCAGGTCATGCGCACATTATCGACGGTCGTGTGGAGCACTCGCTACTGCTGGAGCTTTTCACCGATGCTGGAGTCGGTACAAAGATAGACCGTGAGTAGGAGGGACGAATTCAATGACATCAGAGTCGATAGCCAAAGGGGCGGACCTGGACACACTGAGATCAGTGGAAGAAAGTTACTGCATGCCGACGTATAAACGACTACCGGTATCAGTAGTCCGAGGCGAGGGTATGTATCTATGGGACGACACAGGTAAGCGTTACCTTGATTTTTTCAGTGGGATCGGAGTCTGCAATATCGGTCACTGCCACCCCGCCGTCGTTGAGGCGGTCAGGGATCAGGTCGGTCAACTGATCCACGTCTCAAACTTCTTCTACACCGAGCCGGCGATCAGGTTGTGCGAAAGGTTTTCAAAGTCAGCTCTGGGTGGAAAGGTCTTTCTTTGCAATTCGGGCGCCGAGAGCGTTGAGTGTGCGATAAAGATCGCGCGTAAGCGGAACTACTCGAAGTCGGGAGAGGGCGGAGGGCGGATCGTCGTAGTTGAAAGGGCGTTCCATGGAAGAACCCTCGGTGCTCTCTCCATAACCCCTCAACCGGAAAAACAAGAGCCTTTTCACCCGCTCCATGAAGGGGTGGATGTAGTTGCGCGCGACGATCCAGATGCGCTTGCTTCTGCGATCAGCGATGAGACGATCGCTGTGATTGTCGAGCCCGTGCAGGGTGAAAGCGGGGTACACGTCCTCAGCGATGAGTTTCTGTCAACAGCGAGAGCCGGCTGCGACAAGCACGACGCGCTTCTTGTATTCGACGAGGTTCAGTGTGGCATGGGTAGAACAGGGACCCTTTGGGCTTATCAGCAGACCGACGTGATCCCGGACGTGATGACATCGGCAAAGGCGCTGGCAGGAGGACTTCCCATAGGTGCGGTCGTTGTACGAGAGGAGTTGGGCGATGTCTTCGCATTGGGGGACCATGCATCTACCTTTGCCGGTGGCCCTGTAATAGCATCAGCGGCGCTCGCTGCTCTCGGCGTAACAGATGACGAACAGTTCCTCTCAAATGTGCGAGATATGGGCCGGTACTTCGGCGAAGGACTTGAGCAGCTGGTCGACGATGGTAAAGCAACGGATGCACGCGGGAGGGGCTTGATGCGGGCCTTCGATCTTCCAGAGGGAAAATCTGCCGCAGACCTGGTGATGAAGGGTGTCGAGGCAGGAATCCTTTTCAACGCGATAGGTGAACGAACGGTTAGATTCTTGCCGCCCCTGATCGTTGATCGTGAGCAGATTGACAACGTAATGCACTTCATCTCCGAAAATATTGGCCAGGTTTAGCGAGAAATAGATAAATGGCTTTCAAAGAAAATAAATCAACGAACACGGCTTCATACCAGGCAGACAAGGACGATGTCGGCAGGGTGATGTTGCTCTACTCGGGCGGCCTCGATACAAGTGTCATGCTCAAGTGGATACAGGACGAGTACGAAGCGGAAGTAGTTGCGCTGACGGTGAATCTGGGTCAGCCCGACGAGGATTACGAGGTCGTCGAGGGCAAGGCCAAGAAGCTGGGTGCGGTGGAAACTGCGGTCATCGATGCGCGCGAGCAGTTCGCGCTTGAATACGTTTTGCCTGCGATCAAGGCTAATGCACTCTACGGAGGCGGTTACCCGCTCTTTACAGCCCTAGGAAGGCCACTGATCGCCAAGATAGCGGTGGAGAAAGCTGTTGAAACAGGATGTGACACAATCGCTCACGGCTGCACCGGCAAGGGCAATGATCAGGTGCGGATCGAGGCAACGGTGGCGACACTTGCCCCAGATTTAAAAGTCATAGCTCCGGTGCGCGATTGGCAGATGGGCCGCCAGGAGGAGATCGAGTACGCGAGAGAGCACGGCATTCCCGTAAAAGGCGGAACCGAGCAGCCACCATATTCGATTGACGACAATCTCTGGGGCAGGTCTTCGGAAGGAGGCCCGATCGAGGATCTGAGTGAGGCGCCCCACGATGATGTGTTCGAGCTCGTGACGAAGCCAGAAGAAGCACCAGATGACCCAGAGACCGTTGAGATCGAGTTCGAGGGGGGAAGCCCAGTAGCGATCAACGGCAAGCGCTTGGGGCTGGTGGAGCTGATCGAGAAGGCAGGTGAGATGGGCGCAAGGCACGGCGTCGGTATCGTCGATCACATCGAGGACCGCATTGTGGGCCTGAAGGTGAGGGATCTATACGAGGTTCCGGCTGCGGAGATAATCCTAAAGGCGCACAAGGAGTTGGAAAAGCTCGTCTGTACGATCCACCAGAACACGTTCAAGTCACAGCTTGACGACAAATGGGCGTACCTTGTCTATGCGGGTCTCTGGTATGAGCCACTGTTGGAAGATCTGAACGCATACATGGATCGTGTGAACCAGAAAGTGACGGGCAGTATCAAGCTGAAACTCTACAAGGGGAGCGCGAGCGTGATGGAGCGGAGATCGCCAAACGCACTATACGATCAGGAGCTTGCCGGGTTCAGCGAATCGGGTGGGTTGTTCTCTCAGCAGGCAAGCCCCGGGTTCATAGAAATTTGGACCCTGCAGAGCAGGATGGCACGGCAGATTGAAGAACGTAACCGTTCAGAGGGGTGAAAATATGAAATCAGTTAGAAGACGTGGATACATGGCGATCGGCTGGACTATGTGGAATGTTGGTAAGGGAGTCGCGGGCCAAAGGGTACGCAGCCAACTCAAACGGAGAGCCCTGATTGGCACAGGGTTGCTGGCAGTTGGCATTGTCGGAGCTGTTATCGCAACAAAGAACGGCGCGTAGGGCCAGTTTCACAACATATATTGCGTATTCGTATAGCTGGCAGCAGTCGAAAATGAGGTTGTTTACGGCAACTCAGTCAAAACGTACGTAATTTGGGCTTTACGTAACTGGAGAGTAGAGCGGAACCTCCGATCAGAATCCTATGATCGGTGTTACCGTGAGCGAGCGTCAAGCAGTCCATCTACACGTACATTCTGAGTATTCACTGCTTGATGGTGCCAACAAGATTCCGGAGCTGGCCAAGCGCTGTGCCGACCTTGGGATGCCGGCGCTGGGTCTGACGGATCACGGCGTGCTGAACGGAGCGGTTGAGCATTACAGCGAGTGCAGGAAAAACGGGATAAAGCCGATAATCGGGGTCGAGGCGTACTTCGTTGATGACCATACCGACCAATCACGTAAGTTCGAGCAGAACCATCTGACGCTGCTCGCATACTCCGATGAGGGCTTCCGCAATTTAGTCAAGCTGTCTTCGGATGGATTTCTCAAGGGCTTTAAACGAAACAAGCCGAACGTCGACATAGGGATGCTTGAGACTTATTCAAACGGGCTGATATGTCTCACAGGATGCCTGCAGTCGCGCTTCGCTCGTCGCATAGTCGATGGGAGAGAGAAGGACGCACGTTCACATGCCGACGAGCTAATACAGGTGTTCGGAGCAGAGAATCTGTACTTCGAGGTGCAGAAAAATGGGATCTCCGACCAGGACAAGGTAAACGAGGCAGCGACGAAGATAGCCAGAGAAGTTGGTCGCCCAATAGTCGGCACGGCAGATGTCCACTATCTGAAGAAAGAGGACTACAGGGATCACGCAGCGCTCCTGTGTGTACAGACGAAGAGCACCCTTGAAGAACCGAAGATCACCTTCGATACAAACGAGTTCTACCTGAAGAGTCCGGACGAGATGATCTCCGACTATGCAGATACGCCCGAAGCCATAGCATCAACGGTCGAGATAGCCGATCGTTGCAAGGTTGAGATTGAGTTTGGCAAACTGCTTCTTCCTACATATCCCTGCCCGGACGACAAGGCAGCAACGGACTATTTGCGCGAGCTTGTGAATGAAGGTGCGGGCAAAATGTACGGCGATCCAGTTCCTGCAGAGGTAAACGAACGGGTCGAGTACGAACTGTCGGTCATATCGGAGATGGGCTTTGAGTCGTACTTCCTGATGGTTTGGGACTTCGTAAGGTTCGCCAAGGACTCAGGTATAGCCGTTGGCCCGGGTCGAGGTTCTGCCGCAGGCTCTATTGTCTCATACTGTTTGAAGATCACCGACGTTGATCCGCTTGAGTACGATCTTCTGTTCGAGCGCTTTCTAAACCCGGCACGCAAGTCGATGCCCGATATAGACATCGACTTCTCCACCACAGGTCGCGACAAGGTCATCAAGTACGTGGCCGACAAGTACGGTAAAGAATCGGTAGCGCAGATTATTACCTTCGGCAGGATGGCACCGAAGGCCGCTACGCGCGATGCCGGCCGGGTTCTGGGCCATCCTTACACAGAGGTCGATCGAATTGCCAAGTTGATCCCCGATCCCATAATGGGGCGAAATCCGACCTTCGAAGATTGCCTGAAGCCTGGTGAGCCCTTGAAGGTGGCATACGACGGCGAAGATCTAGCCAGGGAGATAGTCGACGTTGCCAAAGGGCTCGAAGGTATCGTCCGCAACAGCTCCATACATGCTGCTGCAGTCGTGATCGCAGACCGACCGTTGACCGACATCGTTCCGCTTCAGCTCGCAGAGGACCGCGATGAGAAGGGCGAGAACGGCGAGCGGTCGTACAGAACCGTGACCCAGTACTCGATGGGCCCAATCGGTGAGATCGGCCTGCTGAAGATGGACTTTCTGGGGCTGAGAAACCTGGATGTCCTTGAATCGGCAGTAGGCGTTATAGAGCGGTCGACAGGTCACCACGTCGATCTCGACAAACTGCCTCTCGATGACTCAAAGACCTACCAGATGCTGGCCCGCGGGGATTCGATCGGTGTGTTTCAGATGGAGTCCGAAGGCATGCGTGAATCGCTGAGGAAGATCAGGCCAAACGTATTCGAGGACCTGGTTGCGCTAGTCGCTCTCTACAGGCCGGGACCGATGAGATTCATACCAGACTACGCAAAGGGCAAGAGGTACCCGGAATCCGTCAGCCACATAGACGAAAGGCTGAAGCCGATCACCGGGCCGACCTACGGGATCGCAATATTTCAGGAACAACTTATGGAAATAGCCAAGCGTATAGCCGGTTTTTCAGGTGCCGAGTCTGACGATCTTCGCAAGGCGATTGGAAAAAAGAAGCGAGACCTGATGGCAAGCATAAAAAAGAAGTTTCTTGACGGGTGTCGTGCATCATCGACAAGCACGCGAGTATCGGATGAGTTGTGGTCACTGATGGAATCTGCGGCCGATTACTCATTCAACAAATCCCACGCAGCCTGCTACGCACTGATTGCATATCGCACCGCCTACCTGAAGGCGAACTTCCCAGCAGAGTACATGGCTGCGCTGATCTCGAGCGTGATGAACACGAAGGACAAGGTCCCGTTTCTTGTTTCACAATGTGAGAGTATGGGAATCGATGTTCTTCCCCCTGATGTCAATTCATCCGGACACGATTTTGTAGTTATCGATGGAGATATCCGATTCGGTCTCGATGCGGTGAAGAACGTAGGTCATGCTGCCGTGAAGAAAATCATTGAAGCGAGAGACGGGGGAGATTCTTTCAGCTCGCTCTGGGATTTTTGCAGGAGGGTGGACGGGCAGGCCGTCAACAAGCGGGCGATGGAAAGTTTGGTCAAGTGCGGTGCGTTTGATTCGACAGGCAGTAGTCGCAAAGGGATGCTGGAGGCGGTAGAGACCGCTCTGAAGATGGGACAGCAGGCCCGTGCAGACGCGCTTGCTGGACAAGAGTCACTTCTAGGCGATGAGGATGAGGGCGGGTTGGAACTTTCGGAGCCTCCTTTAACAGATGGCGAGTTCGACAAAGCCGTGCTTCTGAAGATGGAGAAGGAAGCGGTTGGCCTATACATATCGAGCCACCCTCTTGATGATAAACAGGCGGCCCTACGGGCACAGACAGACAGCTCGATTGTGGATCTGGCCGGTAGGGCAGATGGTGCCTTGGCCACGGTAGGTGGGCTGATAATCGAAGCCAAGACCATTCGGACGAAGAAGGGCGATCCGATGATGTTTGCAACTCTGAATGATATGAGCGGCACAGTGGAGATGCTCATATTCGACCCAGAGTATGCAGCCGGGGAGAACAAGCTTGAAACAGAGCAGATCGTGATCGTTAGAGGCAAAGTTGACCACAAGGAGCGCGACGAGACAAAGCTGATTGTGCAGGATGTGACGGTAGTCTCCGATGAAGATTTGGAATCGTCGAATACGGCTGCATCAAAGCAAGATGAGAACGTGTCGGCCGCGGCTAGCGTGGGAAACGGGAGCAATGGCGCAGTCATTTTGAAAGTGGACTCCAGAGCTCTCGCGCTGGAGGAGACGATCGGCTGCCTGAAGGGGGCTCTTTCGCTGTTCCCGGGCAACAGAGAGGTTGTGCTTGAACTGATCTTGGCGGAGGGCGAGAGAACTCTGCGGTTCGGCGAAGATTACAAGGTAGAAGTGAGCAGTGGACTGAAGGCGGAGATCAATTCAATTCTAGGCCCTGGCGCACTTCAGGGCTGATTAAGGGCTCGTGCTAACCGGTCTCTTCGGAAACTCACCGATATAAGGAAATTTAAAAAAAAGAGGAATTTATCTCCGGCTAGTTGTATGCTTTTTCAAGTATGGAGCAGAGCAAGCTACTTATGCAGACAAAGTCGGGGGAGTGCCGGAGGTGCAGGCACTTCTGTGACAAGCTGATTGAGCCAATGCGATGCCACGAGATGGAGTGCCGGTACCTGTATGCCTACGCTGACGAGATCAACGGCAGGACATACACCGGGTGCCTGCATAAAGTTTTCGGCGTTGAGATAGACAGGGAGCTAATGCTGGAGCTGGAGCGTTCAAGGTTCGGCTTTGGTGGTATCAAGGTAGCGGAGGCCCCTCTACCGCACTGCCCATTCGAGGTAGACGTAACTTTCATGGGTGAGGGCGAGGACTTCGAGTGCGCGAACATGCCTTTTTTCGACTGTTCGGGCTCCGACCGCTACTGCTACAGAATCAACGAGAAGGACAGGAAGGCACCGGCCTGACCGCAGCCATGGTTCGGCAAGGGGTTCTACTTGCCCCTGGCCCTCTTCGCGAGCCGGTTCGCAATACCGACCTGCTTCCGGTCCGGGCCGTCCTTGCCGAAGCCTGGTACTTCAAGTATCACCGGCAACGCATCGAACCTGGGTTCCCCGAGGAACGCGATCAGCCCATCTTCGCCCAACTCTCCATCACCGAGGTTTTCATGGCGGTCCTTGTTAGAGTTGAACGGTACCTTTGAATCGTTGAGGTGAATGCAGCGGAGACGGTCAAGCCCTACTGATTTCTCGAATTCATCGACAACTCCGGCAACCAGCTCTGGCGTGCGGATATCGATTCCTGATGCAAATAGATGACAGGAGTCCAGGCAGAAGCCGACGCGGTCGACACTCGAAGAGTCCAGGCTTTCTACGCCGCTCAGGATAGTTGCAAGCTCGTCAAAGTCGCGCCCGATGGTTCCTCCCGCCCCAGCTGTGTTTTCCAAGAGGACCGGGCAGTCCTCACTTTCGGAGAGCGCTTGGAAAAGAGCCTCTGATATTCGCTTGATCGCCTCATCGCGTGGCCGGTTCTTTGCGCTTCCTGGGTGCAGCACGACGCCGGCTGCTCCTATCGCACTTCCAACCTTCAGTGCCTGAGCCAGCGATTTAAGGGACTTACTCCTTATTTCTCGCTCATTTGAGGCGCAATTGATCAGGTAAACCGCATGGATAACAACCGACTCGACACTGCTTTCTTCCAGCCGCCTACGAAAGAGAGCAAACTGGTCCTCGGTGTAGCTGGTTGGTCTCCACATGCGCGGGCTCTGGTTGAATATCTGCATCGATCGTGCACCGATCGCCTCGGCTCTTTCTATGCTTTTTTCCAGACCACCGGCGGTGGAGACGTGTGCTCCGATTAGCATGAGTTACTTAATGTCCAATCGTTTTAGATTTGCGCCCAGCCCAACTGGGCTCCTTCATGTTGGTGGGGCAAGAACCGCACTATACAACTACCTGCTGGCGAGAAGCTCGGGCGGCAAGTTCATCTTGAGGATTGAGGACACTGATAGACAGCGTTCTACCGGAGAAGCGGTCGATCAGATACTGGAGGGTCTTGAATGGCTGGGCCTTGAATGGGATGAGGGGCCGTTCAGCCAGTTCGAGCGCGTTGAACGACACAGGGAAGTGATCGATAAGCTGCTCGATGCCGGAAGTGCCTACAGGTCGAGTGCGACGACTGAAAATGTGCATGAGGCCAGGGAAGCGAACGACGGACTCGGTTTCCGAGGAGAGCCCGATGATGTCGAGGGTGCTGCTGTGCGTTTGCGAGTACCTGATGAGGGAGAGACCGTTGTCCGAGATCTGATCAGGGGAGAGACTGGATTTGAGAACCGGCTGCTTGATGACTTTGTCATTGCACGATCGGATGGTACGCCTTTGTACAACTTTGCGGTTGCGATCGATGACCTCGATATGGGTATAACCACAGTGGTACGAGGCGAGGACCACCTATCGAATACGCCAAGGCAGTTGCTCATTCTCGAGGCACTGGATGCAGAGATGCCAACCTACGCGCATCTGCCCTTGCTGATGGGTGCAGATGGCAAAAAGCTGTCAAAACGACACGGCGCGGCTTCGATAAAAGATCTGATGAATGCAGGGTTCGTACCCGGTGCCGTTGTCAATTACCTGGCGCTTTTGGGGTGGGGATACGATGATAAAACGACATTCTTCAGCCTCGATGATCTTGTAGACAAGTTCTCCTTGGAGAAGGTTTCAAGCTCTTCAGCTGTTTTTGATGAAAAGAAACTGCGCTGGATGAATGGACACTACTTGAGAGAGATGGGCTCTGAGGAGCTGGCTCGAAACGTAGGTGACTACCTACAAAGCAGCGGGATAGAAGAACCGGGCGAGCTCTTTCAAGAAGCAACCAACCTTGTACAAGAAAAGATCTCGACGCTGGATGAGTTCTGGCCCATGGTGGTATTCCTTTTCAGGGAGCCACAGATCGATGAGCGCTCGTACAAGAAGGTGTTTGGAGGAGGGAAGGGGCTAGATGAGCTCAAGCGCGCAAGAGAGGCGCTCTCGGATGTAGACCCTTTCGACTTGGATGGGATCGAAAAAGCACTCCGGGACCTCGTAGATAAGATGGAAATGAAGCCAAACAAAGTATTCCAGCCCATCAGGGTTGCGATATCGGGAAAGACCGTGTCTCCAGGAATATTTGAGAGCCTCGAGTTGCTTGGCAAGCAGACCACGCTGTCACGGATAGATGAAGCCGTGGCCAGGTTGGAGAAGGGCGAACAACCGTAATCTGCTCAATCAGAGCCGAAATGTAGCCCTAAGAAGCTGCCAAAAACAGCAACTACCCTAATTTATTTTCGTTTTGTGTCGATATCAACACAGGTACTAGAACGAATGGCCAGGCCTGGGTGAAGCGTGTGCCGACAAGGATGTTATGGCAGCAAAGACGAAACCAAGGAGGAAGAGAGACGAGGCAATGGCTGCTGTGCAAGATACGATCGGAGTGGGTGGCAGGCATAACGAAGGCCATGGGCGTCGCCTGACGTCTGGCTTCGAGGCTCTTGATTCTTTGCCAGCTCTGGCAGAGTCAAGGAACAGGGTGCTGAGCCTTGTCACCGAGATACCGGCTGACACAAGCGAGATTGCAGGTGTGGTCGAGTGCGATGTGGCAATGGTCATTATGGCACTACGAATGGCCAACGCGAGAACGAATGCCGGGGTGTCAACCATCGTTCAAGCAGTCGAAGTGCTGTCTCCGTCCGGCGTTGAAGCGTGTGCCACCTCAGTCAGCATATACAACTTTTTTGACAACTCCCCCAGCTGGAATGGTAGGCCAGAAAAATTTCGGTTGCATGCAGTCGCCACCCAAAGGGCGGCGGAGCGCGTTGCCGCTGAGATCGAATTCAAGGAGTTCAATGAGTTACTTGTGTCGTCGATTCTTCATGACATAGGAAAACTGGTCCTGGCTTTTGCATACCCTGGTTATCCAGGCGAGGTACTAAAGGGAGCAAGTACTCCCGGCGAGCGCGTCGATGCAGAGAGGCAAGAACTTGGAATAGACCATGCTTTGGTCGGTGGAGTGCTCGCACGGAGATGGGGCTTCCCACCGGCGCTGGCAGAGGCAATCGAGAGGCACCACTCAGATGACGCCAAGGGCGAAGCGGCGATCATCGGCCTTGCGGATATTCTCGCTCACTACGAGCACGAGCAGCCCGTGGCTGCGGATGAGATGTTGAGTTCAGCAAGGCGCGTGGGATTAAAGGGCGAGTCACTGAGGAAGGTGCTGTACGAGATCCCCCTTGACGGATCCGGTAGAGAACGGCACGCCGTGGATTGTCCACTCTCTACGAGGGAGCAAGATGTCTTGAAGCTTCTATCCGAGGGCAAGGTCTACAAGCAGATAGCGATGGACCTCGGGCTATCTACAAGCACTGTGAGAACGCACCTTCACAACGTTTACGGCAAGATCGGCGCAGTTGACCGAGCCCAGGCGGTCCTAATGGCACGCGACCAAGGCTGGGTATAGATCAGGCGTCGGAAACCTCGATCTTTTCCAAGCGCACAAAATTTACCCGTTTGTACTCTCCGGCGCATCAGGACCACTACGGAAATGGATGATGAGCGAAACTGCGATAGCAATTCCCGCGAAATCGATAAGAACGTCCGTAGGCGTCCCGTTTCTGCCCGAAATGAAGCTCTGGTGGATCTCGTCGGATGCTGCATAGACAGCGGCTATCAGCGCTGCGGGCAACAGCCTTGAATTGAGTGCCCGATACCATGCAGCAGTCAGCAGTCCGTATTCCAGCATGTGGATAATCTTTCTACCGATCAGATCCCAGATTCCGAGGCCGGTGCCCATGTCAGGCTGGTCCGAAAGATAGAAGATAAGCGCCATCAACGCCAGGGGCGGAAACAGGAGCGATATAACTCTCAGGACTACTGTCATGTCAGATCCGTTTGCAACATGTAGCGGCAGCAGGGGATAGACTGATCCTGCCCTCGGGAATCTAGCTATTGGAGGTGCATTTCATGCCGGAGGCGCTGATCGTTGATGCGATACGGACACCGATTGGACGCGCGAAGAAGGGATCGCTGGTTGACGTTCGTCCAGATGACATGCTCGCGCTTGTCCTGGGCAAGCTGCTGGAGAGGCAACCGGGTGGCTTCGATCCCGGTCGAATCGAGGACGTGATTGTCGGCTGCGCGTTCCCGGAAGGAGAGCAGGGCTTGAACATTGGACGCATGGTTGAGTTCCTTGCACACATACCGGTTGAGGTCGCAGGGGCAACTGTAAACAGGTGGTGCGGCTCTTCACAAACAAGCTGCCAGATGGCCTCCCATGCAATCAAGTGCGGCGACGGCGACGTATACATCGGCGCGGGAGTCGAATCCATGACCATGATTCCCATGGGCGGCAGAGATCCAAAGCCTAACGAGAAGCTTGTAAAAGAGTTCCCAGATGCGTACATGCCGATGACGCAGACTGCTGAAAATGTTGCCAGGGAGTTCAACATATCCAGAGAAGAACAGGACGAGTTTGCACTTAGGTCGCACCAACTCGCTGCAAAAGGGTGGGACGACGGGTTCTACAGCGATCATGTAATTGAGGTACCTCTGCCGAACGGCGAAATATATTCCAAGGACGAGGGAATAAGGAGGGACTCAACCATGGAAAAACTGGCCTCGCTGAAGCCAGTTGTAGATGCTGAAAACGGGACGGTTACAGCGGGTAACTCCGCGCCGCTTAACGATGCCGCCGCAGCCGTCCTGATAACAAGTGACGGTGCCGCAGAAGAGATGGGACTTGAGCCGATGGCGCGAGTGGTGGGGACGTCCGTTACCGGATACCGACCGGATATCATGGGCGTTGCCAACGTGCCTGCAGTAAATAAACTGCTGGAAAGGGCGGGACTAACCATTGACCAGATTGATGTAGTAGAGATGAATGAAGCCTTTTCATCACAGTCCATTCAATCGGCGAGAGAGCTTGGAATTGAAATGGGACGTTTAAACATCTACGGCGGAGCACTTGCACTGGGACATCCTCTCGGCATGTCGGGGGCCCGCGTGATAGGAGCCGTCGCACATCATTTGAAGAAGGTGGGGGGCCAGTACGGAATCGCCACGATGTGCGTTGGCAACGGACAGGGTATCGCGACACTAATGGAGTCGATTTGATCTCAATATCAACAAAATCACGTTACGCAGTTCTGGCGATGTGTGAGCTTGTCAGGCGCGGGACATCAAAGCCTGTGCCGATCAGTGACATTGCCGAAAGTCGGGAGATCCCCGTCCAATTCCTGGAACAGTTGTTTTCAACACTGAGGAGAGCCGGAATGCTCAAAAGCCAGAGAGGTGTAAAGGGTGGCTATTCCTTTGCCAAACCGGCAGACGGGATAACGGTGCTGGAGGTCGTTGAGGCACTGGACGGGGAAGTAGGTGCCGGTGTGAGCGGCGCAGGCGAGCCCTTCGAGAAGAGTGCAGAGTCGCTACGCGAAGTACTTTCCTCCTACACGATCTCAGATGCAGCTGCCGCAGAATCAAAGGGCGGCAAACAGATGTACTACATCTAGTATGAAAACGAAGGTGCCGGCAAGTAGCGTCCACGACGTCAAGACCCTGGTACTTTCACGGCACCCGGTCATTGTCATCGAGACCGTGGAGGAGAGTCGCGTTGATGCTCTGCTTAGTTCAGCGGCAGCCGACTTGCGAATGGCGTTCTTTGAATGGACCATCACGAACGGATTGGTCAAAAAGCCCGGTTCGTCGGCGATCTACGGCACTGCCGATCCGCATAAGCTCCTCGGCAACGTCAAGGAACTCAGCGTCGAGGGAATCTTCGTACTCAAGGACTTCGCACCTCAACTTACGATCGCCGTGGTCTCACGCACCTTCCGTGAGGTCGCGCAGGCGTTCGGCAAGCCGGCGCGGCTCTCCACGCTGGTGCTAACGGGCGCGCAGGTCTCCCTATCCCCGGAGATAGAGCAAATCGCAGTGCGGTATGAGATGCAGATACCCGAACCGGCCGAGTACCGGCAGGTAATCGGAGCCGTGATCGAATCCTTATCGGCGACGGGTAGGGCCCAGATAGACGTGAGGGGCCCCGACCTCGACGAACTGGCCCGAGCGGTGACGGGAATGACGCTCAACCAGGCGAGGCAGGCGATTGCCAGAACGGCGATCAAGGACGAGAAGCTCAGCCGCGAGGATATCCCCAGGATCGTTCAGCTGAAGGCGAGGATGATCCGTGATGAGGGTCTCCTCGAGTTCTTTCCCAGAGCAGACAACAAGTTCGAGCTCGGGGGATTCTCGAATCTGCAGGTATGGCTCGACAGGGCTAGGATCGGCTTCGGCGGCAAAGCCGAGGAACTGAACCTAACTCCCCCTAGAGGCATCTTGATGGTCGGAGTCCAGGGCTGCGGAAAATCCCTTGCCGCGAAGGTGATCGCCCGCCAGTGGGATCTGCCCCTGCTCAAGCTGGATGCCGGAAGGCTCTACGACAAATACGTGGGGGAGACCGAGAAGAACTTTCGCCAGGCAGTCTCTCTAGCTGAGCGCATGGCACCGGTCGTGCTCTGGATAGACGAGATCGAGAAGGGTATGGCACCGGGTGGTGGTGATGCAGACGGCGGCTTGAGCAAGCGCCTGTTTGGGACCTTCTTGACATGGATGCAGGAGAAGCGCAAGGAGGTCTTCGTCGTCGCGACTGCCAACGATCTCTCCATTCTCCCTCCCGAGTTCCTGAGAAAGGGCCGCTTCGACGAGATATTCTTCGTGGACCTGCCAGATTCCAATGAGCGAGAGACCATCTTCAAGATCCACCTGGCTCTGCGCAAACAGGATGCGGATGAGTTCGATATCGGGCGGCTGACGGAGGCCACCGAGAGCTTCAGTGGTGCCGAGATCGAGCAGGTCGTGATCTCGTCTCTATACGGGGCTCTGAACGAGGACCGCTCACTTGACACAGAGATGCTTATCGCGGAGATCGGGTCCACCGTTCCCCTGGCAGTGTCGCGTCGTGAAGATATAGACAAGCTGCGCCAGATGGCTGAAGGCCGGTTTGTGAGCGTTTGATATGAGGTCTCGGTTTGTATTTAGTTATCTTCCGGCTGGTCACGGCCGGCCAAAATAGATATTTTTCAATCAGAGATCCGTAGTATCGGCTATGTTGATGGCTAGAGCCTTAAGCAATCTATTCAAAAAGTGATCGAAATACCCGACAATCTTGCGGATCTTGTAGGCGGGACGCCAATGGTGCGGCTTTCGCGCTTGACCGAGGGTCTGGATGTGGAGCTGTACGCCAAGCTTGAGATGTACAACCCTGCCGGATCAGTCAAGGACCGGATTGGGGTTGCGATGATAGATGCGGCCGAGGAAGAGGGCCTGATTGAACGTGGAAGTAGCACGATTATCGAGCCAACAAGCGGAAACACGGGCATAGCGCTTGCCTTTGTATGTGCCGCGCGCGGATACCGGCTGATACTGACAATGCCGCAGGGGATGAGCATGGAGAGGGAACGAATTCTGCGGATATACGGAGCCGAGTCGATGATCACCGAGTCAATGGGTGCGATGGATGAAGCGGTTGAGTCGGCAGAAAGCCTCGTTAAAACAACCGAGGGCGCTTTCATGCCCCAGCAGTTCAACAATCCCGCAAATCCGGAGATGCACAGGAGAACGACTGCCGAGGAGATCTGGCGGGATCTTGACGGACGAGTCGATGTGTTCGTTGCAGGAGTCGGGACAGGTGGGACGATCACCGGCGTTGGGGAGATTCTCAAGGACAGGCTTGAAGATGTCCACATCGTTGCTGTTGAGCCGGCAGCATCGCCCGTGCTTTCGGGAGGCCAGCCCGGCCCGCATCGTATCCAGGGTATCGGTGCTGGTTTCATCCCTGAAATACTGAATCGTGATGTGATCGATGAGGTTATCCCCGTTGCCGATGAAGCTGCGGTTGAGACGTCCCGTACAGTTGCAATACGTGAGGGGGTGTTGCCTGGGCTTTCGGGAGGCGCGGCCCTGTGGGCATCGCTGGAGGTCGCAAAAAGGCCCGAGATGCGTGGCAAGCGCATAGTGACTGTCATTCCGGACTCGGGAGAGCGCTACATCTCAGCTCCGTTCTTTGCCCCATAGGCTGAGCTATGGATCTTGAACTAAGCGATCGCGAGCTTGAACGCTATGGAAGGCAGTTGATCGTCGAGGAGATTGGGATTGAGGGGCAGCTTCGCCTCAAACGTGCGTCAGTTCAGGTTATCGGTGCCGGCGCACTGGGAGCACTGGCGGCGGGCTACCTTGTGGCTGCCGGAGTAGGCCGGGTTGGCATCGTGGATCCAGACGACGTAGAGCTTTCAAACCTGCAGCGTCAGCTTCTTTTCATCCCGACGGATGTGGGTAGCAACAAGGCGGAGATCCTTGTCGAGAAGCTGAGCGTCCTTAATCAGGATGTGATGGTCGAGCCGTACCCGGCGCGACTGGACGAGAAAAATGCTGAAGCTTTGGTAGCTGGGGCTGATGTAGTCGTGGACTGCTCGGACAACTTCAATACGCGCTACTTAACGAATGAAGCCTGCGTCAAGGAGGGCATAACCCTGGTCGAGTCCGGGGTGTCCGGCCTTTCTGGGCTGGTCGCAACCATCGTGCCCGGTGAAAGTGCCTGCTACCTGTGTATGTTTCAGAACAGGCCGGACACTGATAAAGAGGAAGACTGCGAAGAGGCGGGGATAGTAGGGCCCGTGGCCGGTGCGATCGGATCGCTTCAGGCGATTGAGGCGATAAAAGTCATTGTTGGCGCAGGAGAGACGCTGGCCGGAAAAGTGTTGCAAATAAACGGGCTGGATATGACCGTCTCCACAGTTAGGGTCGAGAAGCGTAAAGATTGCTCAGTTTGCGGTGGTTGAACTGGTGCACGCGCTACTCTAGAAGTGAATATGCTTGCGCTGGAAAGACTTACGGGATTTGTCGAGTCGGTGAGAAAGGATGTTGCGGCTGCGAGGGCTCGAGATCCAGCGACACGCGACGTTGGAGCCGTCCAGATCCTGATCTCATATGCCGGCGTGCAGGCTCTTTTTATGCACAGGGTGTCGCATGCGCTGAATGATCAAGGCGTTCCCGTGCTTCCGAGACTTCTCTCTTATGGCGCACGAATTGCAACGGGAGTGGAAATCCACCCGGCCGCCGAAATTGGCAGTTGCTGCTTCATAGACCACGGCAGCGGAGTTGTCATAGGCGAGACAGCTATCGTTGGTGATTGCGTCACTCTATATCAGGGTGTGACTCTGGGAGGCACTGGGTTTCAAACGGGCAAACGCCATCCAACGCTCGAGAAGAACGTAACGGTTGGGTCTGGCGCCAAGCTCTTGGGACCGATCACGGTAGGGCACGGATCCAAGGTCGGCGCAAATACAGTGGTAATCCACGATGTACCTCCGAACACAACGGTCGTTGGAAACCCCGGCCACCCGGTGCGAGTTGAAGGTAAAAAGCCGGAGGGGCCTGACACAGACTGGATCCATTTGCCCGATCCGGTTGCCGAGGCTCTGAAGAAACTTTCCGAACGTGTGGCGAGCCTTGAAGATGTGGTTGAAGAGATTACGGGTAGAAAGCAAGAACCGGCTGAAGTAAAAGAGCTTCATAGGAAAAAAGGGCCAAGCCCTGCCGGCGGCTAGTGGCAAAAAGGGATCTAAACGATAAACAGCTCCTTGCTGTGGAGTACGGTGAGGGTCCGCTTCTTGTTCTTGCGGGCGCGGGTTCGGGCAAGACTCGTGTATTGACCCACAGAATCGCGCACCTGCTCGAGACGGGCAGGGCAAAGCCATCCGAGATTCTTTCAATCACGTTCACGAACAAGGCGGCCAAAGAGATGCAGGCCCGTGTGTCAAGCCTGGTTGGCGGCGCAAGCAGACATATGTGGGTAATGACGTTTCACTCGGCATGCACGCGCATACTGCGCAGCGAGGCGGAGCGACTTGGCTACAACAGCCGGTTCACGATATATGACGACGCAGACTCCACAAGGCTCATCAAGAGATGTATGGAGGAGCTGGAGATAGATCCAAAGAGGTTGGCCCCGAAAGCGGTGAGAACACTCATATCCGAGGCAAAGGCCCGGCTTGTTGACGCAAAAGCCTACTCCGACAGAGTCCCTGGTCAGTTCGATCAGACGGCGGCAGACGTCTATGAGGTCTATGAGCGGCAGTTGCACAAGATGAACGCAATGGACTTCGACGACCTGTTGATGCGGGCAGCGAATCTGTTCGAGGCGCACAGTGACGTGCTGGAGCGCTATCAGGATGCATTTCCCTGGATACTTGTCGACGAGTACCAGGACACGAACCATGCTCAGTACCGGCTACTCAAGATGCTCGCGGACAAGTACCGCAATCTGTGCGTGGTAGGTGATGACGATCAGTCGATTTACAGGTTCCGGGGAGCGGACATCAGGAATATCCTCGATTTTGAGAAGGACTTTCCAGATGCCCAGGTGATAAAGCTCGAGCAGAACTACCGCTCAACTCAGAACATCCTTTCTTCGGCAAATGCTGTGGTGTCGAATAACAAGGGTCGGAAGGAGAAGAGTCTCTGGACCAGCAGCGGGGCCGGAGAGCCCATTCACATTGTGGAGTTGGAGGACGAACATTCCGAGGCAGGATTTGTTGTTTCTGAGATAGGGAGTCTCTGCGAGGAGCAGGGGGCCAGCCTTTCTGACATTGCAGTCTTTTACAGGATCAACGCCCAGAGCCGCGTGCTTGAAGACGCTTTGGTGAGACACGGGTCCGCATACCAGGTTATCGGTGGAACCAAGTTTTATGAAAGGGCAGAGATCAAGGATGCACTGGCGTACCTGACGCTGCTTGCGAACCCGGATGACCAGATCGCATTCCGTAGGGTCATCAACTCACCCAAGCGAGGCATCGGTACTACGACCGTAGCCCGGCTCGCAGGCCATGCGAATACCGTTGGTACGTCGATGTGGGATCTTGCGTTGAAGCCTGACGAAGTTCCAGGGCTGGGCACCGCAGCGGTAAAGGCACTGAAGGGGTTTTCGAACGCGCTTGAACCGTTAAAGGATCTTGTCGGCAAGACAACTGTTCCGGACCTGCTGGAGCAGGTACTTGATGTGAGCGGTTACATTGATTCACTCAAGTTGCAGCGCACCATTGAGTCAGAGGGGAGGGCCGAGAACCTTCAGGAGCTTGTCGGTGTGGCTACGGAATATCAGGTGACGGAGGACTCTCCATCGCTGGAGGAGTTTCTGCAGCAGGTCGCACTTCACTCCGATCAGGACGAGCTTGACGAGACAGGCGGCCAGATCACGCTTATGACGCTGCACAATGCCAAGGGCCTGGAGTTCCCGGTGGTCTTCGTCATCGGCTGCGAGGAGGGGATCTTCCCTCACTCCCGCTCGATAGACGAGGGCAATATCGAGGAGGAACGGCGTCTCTGCTACGTGGGCATGACTCGTTCGAAGGAAAGGCTTTTTATGAGCTACGCGAAGCGCAGGGTGCTTTTCGGAGAGCACAAGTACAACTTGCGATCTCGTTTTCTAGATGAAGTGCCATCCGAATTTGCCGAGCGCGAGGACGAGCGGGCCGAACGTAGCGATACCAACTGGGATCC
>SDBU01002130.1_pt1 | contig 26937 bp, 40 predicted proteins | sample 2277071 | NCBI WGS metagenome assembly SDBU01 (sample SAMN10397929, study PRJNA504765) | marine sediment metagenome | isolation source: marine sediment core GS08_GC12, 126 cmbsf | place: Arctic Ocean: Gakkel Ridge, Loki's castle | collected 2008 | reverse complement strand
GTAATCTTCCCCTGCGCGTAGTCCATCATGATATTCGTGGCCCCATGACGGGCAAGGATTCCCACAATCTCCGTAGCGGTCTGATCCGCCGCAATCGTGGTCGTATAGTTCAATAACCGCATCACTCCGTTTCTCCCTCTCCAGATATCGAATCCTCTTCGGCTGCTAACCGCCTTAATTCCGCTCTAGCCCTTGCCTCTTTCGTGTTACTCGCTGGACTCGCCCAATCCCGTTCGACTCTGGTGTTCTCGAACTCCTTTTCCCAACCACATGATTGACAGATGCCAGTACTGGTGGGCCCGGTCGGCGTAGCAATGATCCAATGATGCGGGCCCGGCTCTCCTCGGCGACATTTCTTCATCCCCGGAAATCCTCGGGCCTCAAGGCGGCTAATTGTTCAGTAAACGCTCGCTCAACTTGTTGCTCGGCATAAGCGATGGAATTATCGTCATAGCTGGCAAGTTTAGAATCTGTCATCTCCCGCCGTACGGCCTCAATAATAAATCTCTTAATCAGAGCCCTCAATTCAGATTTCATTCAAACAACCTCGGTCGATTTTCTTGTTGGGCCAGGACATCCTCAGCGACCGGCTCATTGTGACCACACCTAGGACAAGCCCAAGTGTTCGGAACTGGTGGGCCTTCCCAGGGCCAACGACCCCAATCGATTCGTTGGTGTCTCTCAACCACATCTATGGGCTCATTGGGGTTTTGTTTGTTATAAAGCTCATTCTCCCCCTGAGGGTCAAAGAAGAGCATCGGAATCTGGATACAACCTGGGCAGTGCTTAATCATGAGCCTGGAGCCAACCGGAGCTTACGGCGCGGGAGTTCTTCCACTCCCTCCGACTGAATCATAGGCCCCTGTATGGTCGTGACAGGCATCGAAAGCTGAGCCTTAGCTGCGTCATTCAAAGCGTTGACCAAATACCCCTGTTCTTTTTGTTTGAGGAATGGATATCCGTCAACAGGGATGACTAAATCTACCTTGAACTTACCTGATTTAGTTATCTTGCCAATCAACTTGAACCTGATCAAATACATATCCGGTAGCCCGTCCATGATAATCACTTGGACTCCCTGGCGCGGATTAACTACCATCGCCACCGACAGGTAACAGACATTTGGGCTGGACCGTCCTTCTTGAAGCGAGTTAGTTGTTACCATGAATTGTCTCCAGGGTTAAACGTCATGAGAGCCGTTTTAAGGGGCTTAGCCCACCGAGGCTGGCTAACAAGGGGCAGGTACTTGGCCGGAAGCACCAGCGTCTCCCCTATGGGCGCGTCGTAGCGTGGTTGTAGCCCCACTGTAAAGCGTCTGAATCCCTAAGTTGCCGGATGATGATATCGGCTCCAACGAAAAAGCCAATGGAATACCGTTTGCGGACAATCAGGTCACATACCCGTTTGTCATCGTCAATGACTCCATGTTGGAGAGCGTCCAACGTTGCCCGAGCTAATTTATCGACATCGGGATAAACCTCTGGAAACAACCGTTTGACGTTTGGTTTAGGCAGTTGGAAAAGAATCTCAACCTCAACCGGCCCCGCAATGGTCCCGCGAGAGTAACAGGCATCTCGAACTAGGGTCTCCCAATGTTTGGACGCTTTGGAATGCACGACCGTCACGCCAGTCCCACCACCTTTGCGATTGATGGGGAAAGCTGAAACGGAGCCCTTCGGTTTTGGCAGCCCTTCGACTCGGATGTGTAATCGCTCAACTGGACCGCTTATATTAGCCATCGTCTCTTCCCTCTCTCTCCAGTTCGGCCATTTCATCTTCGGTCATGCAGGCGATATAGAGGATGCTGGCCCCCGTTCCGAGGTTTTCGAAAGCGTCCTTGATTCCCTCGCAGTCCTCTAGCGTCCAGCCCTCTATGTCCTTGTTCTCGACATCGCCCATCTTGCGCTCAAGGGTCCGGGCCAGGTCGATGATGCTCTGGGCGTCGATCATGTATTCCTCCGCATAAAAATTACAATGGCTGACGGAAATGGAGCGTTGGCTTTGGAATTGCCAAACTGCAAACGCCGCTGGACGAATCGAATTTCCCCTTGCATGCAATATTCATGCCACCATTTAGTATCGGTTCTAGACGGCACCAGCATGACCACGGTTGCTCCAGCCTGCGCCGATTCCCAACCTTTCTTAATCCATGGTTGGATGACATTCCCACGCCCGTAAGGCGGGTTTACAAAGACCGCTCCTGTCCAAGAAATTCTCAAGCCATCAAACTCAGCGTTGAGGGGGCAGGGGTCCATGGTGAAATTAAATTCAGCATCTAATCCGTCATAGAGTTTCTTCGGGGTACTCCAATCTGCCGACGCGCTGGAAAATAAACCGCTCGTTGAATATGCATAGCCAGGCTGCGCCATCAGCTCCCCCTCTTCTCGCGGTAGTCCTCAGCATCCGGCCCCATGGCGACGCGCTTGGCCCTAGTCCGATCGGACAGCCTTGACCAAATCCGTGGCGACTGCGCCTTCATTCCGTCCTGGTCTAAGTTGGTTGTCAGCATCGTCCGGAGGCTGCCTGCGCTCTCCCACCGGGAATCAATGATGGCGTCCAACTGTCCGCGGCCCCAGGGGCCCGAAGCCGCCGCGCCGTAGTCGTCTATGATTAACCAGGGACAAGTCTGGACCTCTTCCATGACCGCTTCTACGTTCTTGTCCTGTATGGCCCGCTGGAGGTTGGTAATCAGGTCAACTTCACGACGATAGAAAACCTCGCGGTCAAACAAACTCAAATAGGTATATGAGGACTTAGCCAGATGGGTCTTGCCAGTGCCGGTAACCCCCCCGATTAAGAGCATCCCCGCACCGATCCCTTTGCTCCACTCCATGGTTGCCGCATAGGACTCGGCAACTCCTGCCAGCCGCTGATCAAATTGACCAAACCATCTACGATCCTGCGGGTCTATCTTAAGGAAATTCTGGCCCCAGCCAGTAACGAGATCCCCGACCTCTTTCGCCTCTCTGACAAGGGTGGCCCGGTCGACCATGGTTCCGTCAGGCTGGCGTATTTTCTGGAATTCGGACTCATCGGCGGCTTGATTCATTCCTCGGAGAAATGCGACAGCGAATTGATGCAAGATCGCTGACCCACCAGCTGTGGCGCGGAGACATTCAACGACATGTTGATAGGACTTCTCTCCAATTTTATGAACCTCGAACCACTCATCTCCCATCCCCAGGTGGGCCGCCGCCCGCAACTTCTGGAGGGCTCGAGAGAATGTCGTCATCGGTTGCATGTTCATGGTTGAAACTCCATCAGGGGCAGCGTGACGCCGGTGAGCCGCTTCACCGCTTGTTTCAAGTAGGGCTCGGATATGTCAACACCAACGGCCCGACGCCCTAGCTTTTGAGCCGCCAAGCAGGTTGTGGCTGTACCGGCGAACGGGTCCAAGACCGTGGCTGGGACCGGTGAGTACGCCCGCATGGTTAACACATGGCTTTCGCCTTCCATGACTTCATCTTGGCAGTCGCAAGTAGCACGCCAACCGATGGTTTTAGCTGTTTCATATTTAGCCTGGGGCCCACCATCTTGGCGTCGACCATAACCAATACCATCTTCATTGTGGCTATGGTAAGAACCAACAAAAGGCTTTTCCACAACCCGGGCCCACTGGCTGCCGCACTCCGAGCAGACGCCGCGCTCCGACGTGCTGGCCTGGATGCAGATCCGAGGCAAGTCGCTTGGAAATGTTGCGAAGTGGCTCTGTAGCGGTATCTCGCGGGCGTCAGCTTGGTAGAGTTGCACCACGCCGTTGTCGAAATATGATTTCATTATTCTCCGTACCCCTTGAACTCTGCGCCAGTTCTGACCGGCTGCCGCTGGGCTCCACGCGTCCCTGGAGCGGCATCCCGGTCCCGTCGACACCAGTTCTGCCATGTCATGTAGGGATCTCCTTTCTTCTGGCGGCGATCAGATGACGTTGGCCACCAGTCCCGGAGGGCGTATGCCACCCGTTCGGCAAGGTCCTGAGACACCTTGGCCATAGTGCGCCAGGCTTCGGCCTTCTCAAGGGTCATTGTCCAACCCGGCACTGTGTAAGCGACGGCATACCAGGTGGGCCAGTCGGGGTGTTCTTTGACAACGTCCTCGATTTCTAAGAGTTCATGCTTGGCGGCGTCGAGGGTTTTCTTGGCCATTGCATTCATTTCATCCGACGTCACCAAAATATCATGAGCCGGAGTCGTCGCGCCCGCGTCACTCTCTCCACGGTTCTTTAACGGTTCTAACAACGGTTCTACTACGGTACGGGTGTCATCTGGGGTATCTTCAACTACGCTATTTGGCGCATCGACTACGCTATTTGGCGCATCGACTACCTCAGATGACACGGGTGCCAAGTTGGCACCCCCTGATTCAGCCTCAGAATCACTCGGTGGAGTGTCGAATGCGCCAACCATGGCGTTCCGCGTGTTTGGGCGTATGCCATAATTCCCTGCCTTGGTGTTGATCCGGTAGACGTTGGTTCCGTTCCGTCCTCGATTCCTTTGGATCAACAACTCCCCGGACTTCTCAAGGGTGCTGATGATGCGCTGGACAGACCGCCGGGAGAGCCGGGTTTTCCAAGCGATGAACTCGATGGACAGATACGTCGAATCGGTGTCATCGTTGGAGTTCTCAGCGATGGCCACTAAGACCAGGAGCTCGGAGCCTTTGTGCACCGAGTTGTCCCAAGCATCTGCGAGAGTTTTAACTGACAAAAGAAAAACCGCCTTTCGATCCGGTTAGCACCATCTGAGACAATGGTGCTAACCGGTCTCAGGCGGCTGCTCGGACATTATAACACCGGTTACTCGGGATGCACCACCGAAAGATGCTGGGTTCCGGCGCGGGTCTTGGCATCCTGTTCTTTATCCTCAGACTTGTCCGATAGATTCAGGATATGCGCGGCGACACGGATCCGAAGAGCTCCGCCGGTAATCAAGCTTCTGGTGATCAATTGCTTTTTAATGTCAAAGTTGATCTTCGTGAACCGGCTGGCCAATGCCTGTATCTCTTTCCGTTCGTCCAAGAGGGCAAGGAACTTGATTCCCTCATCCTCCTCGGTGTTGACGACGTGATCACCAAAGCCGGTCTGAGCTGTCGGCCCATTTGACGATTTACTGGTCGCCGTGAGGTTATCGTTCTCGTCCGGCCCATCCCATTCAAGGCGGTCGGTCCCCATCACCTCATCAGCCTCCATAAAATGATTGCCTTGATGTCCAATGCCTTCACTGTGTTCACACCTGAAGCCTCTCCCATGGTCTACCGGACAGACAGCAAACTCATCCGCTTCACGGCCGGTTGCCGGACCATCATCCATGGTCCGGTTAGCTTCGGGTCCCTGTTCAAAAGTGTCCTCAGTGATGCCGAAGGCCACATGTTCTAGGTCTATGGCCTCCTGGGTCGCCAAATCACCGTGCTCATGCTCTACGAACCGGGTGGTGTGCGGGTGGGCGTGCCCTGCTTGCCAAGTAGGTGTCCTAGGCATCCTGTCCTCCTCTGGGGCTCTTTGGCCCCTCCCCTGACCTGGTGACTGTCCTGACGCCGGTCTCTGAGTCGATGCGGGGTGAGCTAGCAGCCGAAGCTCCAGTATCGCAACATAGCTCGGTCTGGAGACCCTTTACCCGACACCGCGCCGCGTCCACTACATCCCTGTTCACCAGGTCAGGCGGAGGGGCTAACTCCGCCGGTTGCTAGCCTGTGTAAAACACTCCGAAGCTATCGTTAGGTGCGCCCCGTAAGTCAGACCTCGGCATCTGACCGGGCGTGGGGTTGGGCTCGTTGGCCTCTGACCCGTCCGGCCAGCAGATGGAGCAGTCCTCTCCCGCGCCCTCGTGGACTGCACCGCGTCTCATGTGCACGACCACGCCAGCGCCTGGAGCCTCCTCGGTAACAACCTCAAGATCGACGCTGTCCGAGACGTTCGGTACTATATGGTCTGCTGGAATTCCCAGGGGTCGATCAGTTGCCAACTTCTCGGGCTCGGATGGCTTGGTCTGCCTGGTGGAGATGTCCATCCTCAGCGCGTCGTTGTCATCCTGGAGTTCCTGAATCCATTGCAGTAGCCCTGGAATGGTCTTGACCAGGTTGTAGCCAAGCCCCTCGTTCGCTTCCCTGAGTGAGTCAGTATCCCCGATACGCCGTGTGGCCGCTTGATATCGCTTCCACTGGCGGGCGGCAAATTCGCTATTTTCTCTGAGATCCTTGATGATTGTCGTCATCTATCGGTGTCCTCCTCTCCTCTTCGCTTGTCAAGCTCTGCCTGGACCAGTGCAATAACCTCCTCATCGGCAATAACCTCAGTCCAGACGGGTCGACCGGGTATGACGGTTTCGGTATCTTGAACATCGGGAACGTGCAATCGTGTTTGCTTGATAAACATTTGACCGATGGATACCTGAGCCATTGCTTTGACTTTTGCATTTATTTCAGCCTCGGTTTTACCCTCAATATCCTCATCAAAAAGAGATATTCGGCAGTGGCCCTCAACATCAATCAAGTAGCTACGTGCAATCCGCATCTAAAATCTCCTTTAGAAATCAGGTTCGTCGCCAACGGTTGCCGTGGCGGCGGGCTCATTCTCCTCCTGGTCTGGCATTGGGACTTCGGCAGGAGCTTCTTGCTCTGAAGTGTCGACCTTGTCGGGGTTCTCCTCTGGGAACTGTGACGGATCACTAACCTCTCCGGTCTTCTCATCAACTCGCATGAGATCGACGGCCTGGACGCATTCCTGATGTGCCAGCTTGCTCCATGTCTTGCCGCCGAACTTCTCTTTCAGCCAGGTATTGACATCTTTCTCGTTGAGTTCTCCGACCTTGGCCGTCCAAAGCTGAGAGAAGATGATTTTATAAATAGCAGAGACATTGCAGTAGGGCGTGCCTTGAGCGATGAAGTGCGTCGCCCTCGGGTTGCCAGTATACTTATCAGCCGCAACGTTCCAGGCTACGCCGTGCTCGGGACACTCCCCAAAATCTGGCATCGTCTGGGGCTCTAGTTCCTCGTTGGGGATCTCCCGGTATGTGCCTTGAATCACACCAACCCCTTCCTCTTCCCCTAGAACGGAGATAGCCGGGTTGAGCCCCTGGGGCTTGCCAATGGCCCCAAAGACCATTTCCCGGACTCGTGACTCGGCCCGCTTTTGAGCCATCTCAATCTTGCGTATCGCGATGGGAAGGTTCTCTTTCCCTGCTTGGGTGGTTGGTTGCTCAGACATAAGGACGCGGCCATGAGCCTCGGTGGCAGTGCCGTCCGGTTCAGTGCCGATGGCGATCTGGATGACATCGCCTTGAGCCATCGCCTGAACGCTCAGCCAGTATTCAAGTTCGTCTGGGCGTGGCATCCGGAAGGTAATCCCCATCCGATGTCCTTCCCGTTTGTCATGGCGACGACGGCCCTTGATGGTGATAAAGGGCTTGCCCTGGTAGGGCATGATCTCGCCCATGATGATGTCCATCTGGTAGTGATAGGCAACATGGGCCAACGCTGCCATTTGGGCCTCTGTGATGTCCTTGGAGTCTGGGAACATGGCCAGGGATTTCTGTCTCTTGACAACGGCCAAGGCCGAAGACTCACTTTCGATGAGCACTATTTCGGCCCCCGCGTTTACTGGTTTCTGAGTCAATACATCTACCTCTATCTTTTGGCCGTTTGGTCCGGCCAGCATTTTGGTTGCTCCCCGATTCTTGGAAATGTAGGTCTCGTGATCGGGATTGTTTACACACCGGAGGGCATGGCCCTGAATGTCATGGACCCACGGCATCGTCAACCGTCCACCACACTCGCCGCAGACTGAGTTGTTGGGGTCCACGCCCGCCGGTGCTGGGGATATCATCTATGCGCCCGTGGCCTTGACGATAGCGGCGTAGGTAAATTCCAGCCAACAGGGGTCATCGTCACCGTGAACAAGAGGGCAGGGTTCTCCGTCAAAACACTCGGCGGCCAGCTTGGCGGCTTTCAGCAAATCCGGCGCGGCTGCGTGCAGTGGGCAAGACTTCATTTCCCACTTATCAACGTATCCCACGTCATAGCCCGCATAGATTCTTTCCTCAACTTTCACTAGCTGGCAGCCACATTCAAATGGGCCTGGTATATGTTCCATGTTCCCCCTCGTTAGTCAGAGTGTTTATGTACCATGTTTAGCCGGACTTGGTCAACCGGTAAAGGGCGGCGGCGGATAGGCTGCGTCAACCTTGGCGTTGAGTTCCTGCCAGAGTTCCATCACACGGTCGGCATCATAATCCCGGTCATCTGCGAAATATTCGAGGGTTGTGTCAGTGGTAACGACACCTTTGACGCTGGTTGAGACGTTGACCCTGGCGCGGACGGTTGGGGCCGGATGTTTATTCTCGTAATGCGCGCTGGTCAGTCGAGCACCATGCTGGGCGTCAAGGTAGACCAATTGATCCGCTAAATCCGCCGGCAGAATGTCAGCCGTCGACTCCCTGATTTGTTTGGCCAATTCGCTTAAATCCATTAAAGTGATGTCCATTTCCTGATGTCCTCCATCGTTTTAGGTTTGCTTGAATAGCTCATCAACGAGCTCTTGCTGGGTCGGGCCGGGCCTCGTTGGTTGCTGCTTCCCTTCCATTTGGGCCTTGATGCTTGCCATCGTCCGTGGGTCGCTATAGGAGCCCTTATCCCACGGTCCTAGTCCTAACCGAGTTACCCTCCGCCGGGCTCCACAGCCCCAACAGCGCTGGAAGGCCCCGTCCCGGTCGGTCATGACTGAGCTGGGTTTATGGTCCATTTAATCCCGCCATCAGCCCGTAGATGCGTTCCAACACCTCGCGTGGCCGCTCTGTACAGGCGATGTTGTATTCAAACTCGTCAGCGTAGCCGAACTCCAGGGCAACTTCAAATAGAGACTCGCTTAGATTCCCTGCTGGGGTTAAAGAACCTCCGCGCACGTCGGAGAGTATCTTGGCGGGTCAACGTTTGCCTCTTAATGAGTAGGTAATGGCACCTCCGACAGTCCCGATATTAATCATCAGATCGGGTGCTTCCAGGATTGCCTGTTTTTCTTCATGGTTTAACATTCTTTTCCTCCGCGCGGGCTAGTGTTCCAACCGGATGGTAAGTGCCGAATGGAGACCGTTCCCATTCCTGGATGACGTACCTTTCTGTCGCCCAGGCTAGAGCCTCTAGACGCTTGGCTTCCTTGTCGGACCGGCCGTGATTGATGAACGTCTTGGAGCCGCCATTCTGTCCAGCGGTGTGCCACCCGAGTCGGTGAACTCTCCAACTGCTGGACCTGCTGTCGCTGGAAGTGAATTCCACCCACGCCTTGGGTTCGTCTTGCAGTTCGGCCAAGTCGTATGCATTGAATATTCGCCGGTCTCTGAGCTTGTTCTTAGTCAGTTTCATAGCTTGACTACCTTAAGAAGCCTTTGCCAAGCATAGCAATATTGACAAAACAGATTGAGCCCTGGCGGTGTACTCAGTTCGGCGAAGCTGTGAATCCAATGCTGGCAGACCAGAACGGCAATCCGACTCTCTATGACAAGGAGCTCCACTGCGGCTGTCTCGGTCATTCCGTCAACGGCGTCCTTGGCCATTTCAGATCTCGGGTCCCAATTCGTACGCTTTGCTACCATGATTCAATCCTCCTATCCCTTGGCCGGGCTTGCCACCGGCTCTTGCGGGTTACGGCCCCGAGGGGCTGGCTCACCTATGCGCTGGCGTGATTGTTACAGAGGACGGTCTTGCTTTTATCGTTCATCACCACATCGGCCTTAGCGGTGCAAAATGTGTTGACGGAGGTCTGAGCGCTGCAAAGGTAGGGAATCCGTCCGTGGTTAATAGGGGTTGACGTTTGGTTGCTCATTTCGTTTCCTCCAGTTGATTTAGTACTGCCTGACACTCCCTATATTAAACACCGTGACTATAAGATGCAAATCAATCCACGCCTAGGATTATGGATTTAAACGAATATCAGCCGAATGCCCCATATTTGACGCTTTCCAGGGCAGAGCACGTCCTGTAATCACATTGTTTAAACACCTTGCTTATTTCCTGCCCAGGGTATAGTGTTCTAAGCATGGCAACTACCGAAAGTACAATCACCGAGCTCTTAGCAGAGGTCCACAAGACTATGACTGATGCCGCCTTGGCCGAGGAGTTGGGAGTGATAGGCCATACGGTCTACCGCTGGCGGCATGAGTATAGCCCGGTGCAATTGCCTAAGTTAGTTCGTCGTCACCTAGAAGAGATCCTAGCTAAACGCGATGAGCAACCGGCTGGATAATCGGGTGTAACTGGCAATCAGAATCAACCTAAAATTACGCACGGAGAACCAACATCATGTTAACCAAATCGAAATCCACAGGGCGAATCATACTGGCGTTCATGGCATTCCTGTTCATCCTCACGGCCTTAGCCGGTCAGCGGTACGAAGCCCACGCGGCTCCCATCGAAGACAATCCCAATCCCATAGCCGATGGCGTGGATGCTCCCTTGGCTTTCATCTTCAGCCCCAAAGAGGGCTCTAGCCATCTGGCAGGAATCATCCCCTTCGGCGTCGGGTGTGCGCCACAGGGCGGCGCGTTTCTCGTGTTCTGCCTGGGCATTGTCCGCGACCTGGAAGGAATCATTCAGCCCATGGTTGATGGCAAGCTAATAATCAACACGCCGGATGCATACATTCTGACTTTGGCCGCTGTCGATAATTATGGACGTGACACGGTGATATATGCTCACTTCACTGTTGTTGCGGAAGCGTCAAGCGGTGGCGGGTGGTCATCCAATGGGGCCTCTGCGATTCCTTGCTTTACCGAAGAGGGATGTGAGGTCCTGGTGGCTCCTGAAAAAGAGACCGGAAAAGAGTATGTCACTGGCTTGAAATTCCTCCCTGGGATCGTCCGTGATGACGGCACACCGGCCGGCCAAGCAATCGCTATGACGATCATCCGGCGAATGCAGGCAGAGGCGCTACTTGGGGAAGGGTTCAGCGTCGAGAGAGTCGTAGAGGCTGCGGGACTGGAAGCTACAATGTGGGTATTAAATCACGAGTAACCAGCCCAAAGTCTGACAAACCCTGGCGGTGTCCTATACACATCGCCAATTGAAAAGCCCCGAGTGCTCCCAATCCACTCGGGGCTTTTACTTTGCTGCGGCTGTCTTGTCTACGCGTGAGCCGGTTTACGGGGGTTGAACTTTCGTCGGTAATGAATGAGCCACCTGGCTAGGGGAAACCTACAGCGTTGGGCACCGTGGCCCCAATCTAATGTGGGTCTAGCATCCGGTCTATCCGCTGATGGGCCTCCGTAATGCTCGCGTCAATCCGATCTATAAAATCGTCGAAACGCTTATTAAGAGCCTTGTTACGTTCCCTGGCCTCAGCCTGCCACTGGCCCATCTTCCAAGCAATCGTTACGGCGGCAATGCCCATGGTGACCACGCTGGTGCCAAGGCCGGCAATGACGGCCGCAATTATTGGCTCCATCCTTAACTCCTTGGAGGCAACTCAGATGGCCACGCCTCCATCAACTCTTTGGGTGTAGCGAACCGGTCCAAATCGAAGGTTGTGGGCAGATCTCGAAGCGTTTGCTTTTCCAGTTCTATTCTTACTCTTTCAGAGTTATCCGCACGGCCTATGGCTTGTCCCTGAAGGGCATTAAGAACCGATAACTGTTCATTTCTAGCCACTCGTATATTGTCCATATGAACATCGCGGGCTTTGACCATATTCACTTTGGGCCTGCCGTCAACATCCATTTCCCAGGCACCACCAATCGCGGTTCGACGTCCGTTCTCGTCGGCCCTGCCTACATAGCGAAAATAAGTGCCGCAGCATTCGACCAACCGTTCTCGTTGGTGAGAGTCTTCCACATGAAATCGGGGGTGGTCACTCGGTATCCCGTAACCACCACTTGCCACGAGCTTCGCCCATATCCGTTCAATGGTTTCATCCTCGGACTCATCGTTGGGCCTCATTTCATCATCATAGGCTGGTGACGTTACCCTATACCGCCCTTGAAGGTCTAACCAGGTGATAATTTTCCTGACCATTATTGCGCTCCAAAAGCTGCCAGATGGCTGATCTCATCTGTCGCGGCGGCATTTGAGATGAACATTGTCAATGTCGTTGCTCCGGTCGTCGATTGCGTAACAATAGCTACCGTCTTAGCTGTAACTGCGGCCGCGACTATACAGTAATCGTTACCTGCAAAGTCAGTATCCCAAAGATGATCCGTATCACCGACTGCACCACCATCGGTAACGCTGGTCATATTGTAACTCGCAGCGATGCCGTGGGCTCCACTCTGTTCCCACTGCACCCAAACTTTAGGTGTGGAGCTAGCGGATAGGTGAATATGGAGAGCCTCGGCATCGCTGCCGTCGGTCAATGTGTTTAGATTGGCCCCCGTCGCGGTGGTGTCGTTTAGGTTGGCGGTCGTGTGGTTGTGAAGGGCACTCGCATCAGACCCGTCCGTGACAGTTTCCAGTTCCGCCCCAGTCGCGGTGGTGTCGCTGTGGCTTGCGACGGTATGACCAGCCGTCGTAACAGTTATTTCTGTCCAGACCGCCGCCGTGTCTGTGATGTCCAGGCAGATGTACGCCTTATCATTCGTAACATCGACCCAGATGGACCCAACCTTCCAACCATCCGTGGTGTCGTCGTTGGCGTCGGGCGCATCCACCTCCGTGAACGACATCTTCCAGTTAGCCGAAGCTCCACCGTCAATCAGCACAAACCCGTCATAGCTAGAAACATCAGCTTCTAACCCACCAGCCTCGTGAAGGAAAACGTCCAGGGAACCCATGACGTTCAGACGCTTACCGGCGTTGGCTCCGGTGGCGATGAACATGTCCCCGTCAGTGGTGAACGCAGCTAACTCACTAGCCTTCCAGTTGTTGACGAGTATGTTCCAGTCGTCCTTAGTGACGACGTAACCAGCAACTTCAACATCGGGATCTGTGAAAGCCATTTAAGATGCTCCATAAGCGAGGCGCGTTTCTGCTTCAAGCGGGGATACGTCCAGCGTCCACGCCATCCCAGCACTGGCGGCAGCGATGGCCCAGGTTGCCCGGATTAACTTGGTCCTCGTGTCCATCGAGTACCGCTGTGACTCTATGAAAAAGTCCTCGTTGATGCCCAACCCGGAATCGTTGGTGCCCACGAAAGTAAACCGGTCACTGATATCTAACCCAAGCACCTTTTTCATCTGGGCCTCAGACCTGTTGCCTATCAAGGTCATCTCCAACAAGGGCTGTGAGACTCCAAAGACGTTGCTGTGCCAGTCAGCCCAGTCCTTTGCTTCGGAGACGCTAGGCAGGTACTCCGGCGGGTTGGGGAACGTCCTTGGATTGGTGGCCGACTTCTCAACAGTTATCCGGGCGGGGTCGTCTTTAGTGATGGGCGTACCCCTGCCTTGAAGTAGAGTCAGAAACGCCGTGTCGGTGGCGTGGTCATTGGTTATAGCGATCTTCATTGAGTTGCCGAACTTGGTTATCGTCAGGCTCAGGTCGCCGCTCATGTCAGACCCGCCACCCCCCGCCTGAGAATTAGCTTCGTAGTCCGTGTTCTCCACTGGAGTAGTCCAAGCGTCAACTGCAAAGGCGTCAACTGCTGATGCCGGGTTGGGATACTCAGCCCAAAACGTAAGCGTCTCTCCTGGAAGAATGGCTGGCGAATTAGATCCACTGGCTGAGAGCGTCCACAGCGTTGCCAATGACCCAACTGTCCAGGTCTGTATCCCCACAGTGAAGATGTGGAACAATTGCTGCTGGCTGTTTAGCCTGCGCAAAGGCGGCGAATATACCAGCGCCCCGCCGTTGGCATCGGTGAAAGTAGCTTGACTTATCGTATGGGGCGAGAGTTGCCGATGCCGCCTATCTTCAAAGAATATCCTTCCATCCTTAGACTCGCCAATGAAACCCGATTCCGTAATCTCCACCCGGCGCAGAGCATTGATAACTCTGACTTCGTTCTCCAGCCAGAACCGAGTCATCGTGGTCTTTCCCGCATCCACCGTTCGGTCAGCCGCAGGCCAGTTGGCTTCGGTCAGAATTCTTCCGATGGCCGTCCCGGTCACTTCGCTGGTCGCCATAGCCAACCGTATCTTGTTCAGGTTAACGGCACCCAAGGGGCCAGTTGCCACCAGCCGTGCGGCATTCAAGCCCGACGTGCTGGGCAGCGGCTCTATGGACTTCAGGAAGCCCGACCACATGGTGAAGTTTGGAATGCCAGCCGCAGCCGTTACCGTGTTGTTGTCTGTTAGATTATTCGATCCGTGGGAATCCACCCGCGTTCCACTTTCCTCTTGCAAGTCCCACCACGCTTCCAAGCTGGTCTTCAATGCGGAGCCGTCTCCGGTCAACCCAATATCCAGATATTGAACCCCATCGCCGTCGTGATAGAGAAACGTATTCTCAGCAGCAGTTGTTACCTTTTTTGTAAACATGACTGAGACTTCACGACCATCCAAAAGAGGAGCCGCCCCAGTATTATGAGAACCCAGATAGAAAGCTGCCGTACCATCGGTCAAACCGGCAGAATGTGCCGCTGAATCCGCCGTCCCATTGTTTACCTGGATACTAATTGTGTTTCCAGATGCGTCATGTTGGCATACGATGAAATACCAAGTGTTGATTGACGGCGCTCCAAAGTTGTCGGCATCAATATTCGTCAGCGTCCCGCTGGTGCCGTCGCCGCTGACAGCAAATCTAAATCTGAGGCTAGAATGGTCATAGAACAACCGATATTCCCGTTGATTGCCGGTCACTAAAAACTTAGCCATCAGAGTCCTGTCTGAACCGATGGCGTCCAGATAAACCCAGCAAGCGATAGTGAAATCAATATCTCCGGTGCTAAGACTAGCGTTGTCCGCAATACTCAATGATTCGGAGTTAGCGCTGGTAAACTGCGCCGCCCGTCCGTCCAGAGTGAGCCTTACTTTCTGGGACGTGTCCGGCTCCAGGTTCCCGGTGAGCGGACTGGAAGTATTGTCCGGCGAGTAATCCTCGCTGTTGTTGTTGACCAGCGCGACGAGAGAGCCTTCATTGCTCTTGCCCACAAGCTGGCTGGCGAAGTCACGGCCACGCCCCCACTCCAGGGCAAGCAGCCGCGCACTCACGTCAGCACCAGCTTGGGCCAGGCCCGTGGAGCCGTCCCAGTCAATACGTAGAGTTGGCAGCGTGTCAGCCATTATTCAAAGACACCCTCGAAACCGCCGCCAAGGGCCGTGTCTCTGACTGCTTCTGCTACCTTCCGCCGGAAGTCGTCGAACCCATACACAGGGCCATTGAAGTTGATTGTCGTCCCACCCCCGCCCCCTGCGCCTTGTCCATTGGGGATAACATCACTTCCACGAGGCAACCTAACAATCTCGGGCCCCCTGTCTCCCACACGGGCCAATCCACCCCTGAAATTCCGCACACCCCTTGCGAAACCTGGAATCTCTCTCAACTGCTTCCTTAACTCATCGATTCGAGCTTTGATTTCCAACCATTCGGGGGAGCCGTGGGTTAATGTCGCAAGCGTGGAGATTAAAGCGTGGATGTTATTCTGAACATTCTCGCCTCGTATCCGATTGTTCTCATCCGCAGTCCTACCACCGCTTCTCCTGCCCCCACTTGCAGCCCCCTTCGCGCGGGCCAATGTATCAAGAAAAGTATCCAACCATTTCCCACCAAACTCTGTCATCAGAGCGAAGGTGTCACCGAATTTCAGTCCCATTTCAGCTAAGGCTTCGCCCATTTCTATAGTGGTTGTCTTAAACGCTTCCGCTCTAGCAGCAATCAGTTCTCCAAAGCTAATGTGTAAGTCTTTGATTTTCATCATGGTTGGATTGAGACTCTCGAAAAAGTTCTGCCAAGCGCTTGTGCGCTGTTCCAATGCCATTCGCTCCGCGTCCGCCGCTGTCTCCGCCAGCCGTGCGCCCTCTGCGTAGAAAGTCTGCAGCCCTTGCAATACTTCGCGCTCTCATAGGCGTAGCCCCAGTCGCACGCCAAGCATTCAACTTCCCGCCCCTCTCGCGCCGCGGCCGTGCAGAAACCTGCCCGATGGGCCATAAGGAACCGGCGGACATTCACGTACAGATGTGCAAGCCACACCGTGACGAAACCGAGCTTATTCACCCCTGCGGCCAACCACCTGACATCGAACGGCTCCGCGTCCAGACCTCGCATCAGCCGCTGATGTCGCTCCATAAATCGCGCAGTCTTCATCTGCTTGTACGCCAGCGCGGCCATGCGGACTCTTTCTTTCGCCTGCGAGATAGGGTCCATTGCAACGATAGATCGCTTGGCGGGCGCCTGCGAAGGCGCTGGCCTGCCCTTCCCGTTTGAAGGGGGTTCGACCGCGGGCTGAGGCGCCTCTTGTACGACCGGGCCTGTGACTGCGAGTTGCGATTGTACCTTGGCTGCCTGCATTGCCAACTGAGCACGATGATCGGCCGTCATGGACGCTATCATGGGGCACCCTCTACATAGCTGAAATCTACGCACACTTGCGCAAAAGGGCCTTCGCTGGATGGACACGACCATGCCGTATCGGGGTCCAATACAAACTTCCGGAGCACTGTAAATTGGATCGCATCAAGGTCCCAGCCGTCCGGCCGAACAGTCAATCCATCTCTACGAAAGTGCTCGAACGTCGCCCCCTGAAATCCCTGCGTATAAATATCCGGGTCATGTGTCCCCGGGCATGAGCGACCCCGGCCAACAAACGCTCTGTGGCTGAATAGCCAATGCCCCCACCACGCATAGAATTCTACGTCTGGTGGATCTGGCAACCAGTCTGGGCCACCGAGTGGCGCGGACACACGAAGTATTATCACGGTGGAGCTGGTGAGCCAGTCTGGATTGATGTAGGGCACATCAGGCACCACTAGCGTCGCATCATATTCCAGCGACACCCAGTCTGAACAACGGTACACACGGATAGATGGACCGCATGGCATCTCTGAGCACAATGTGTCGTCGCCCAAGTAAGTAAAGAGATCCGAGCCGGGCGTATTTTGTTCGAGACAGGTAGCGGCAGTCATGTCATCGTCGCATTCTCCAGTGGTTTGATTGCAACAGGCACCGGTCGCGGCTGGGAGTGCAACTCTGGCGAAGTCGAGCGTTACGAAGCCGCCGTAGACTTGAGCGTTGTCGCCATTCACGCCAGGCTCCAACGCTTCGGGGTTTTGGTCGCGTATCGTCTGGAATAGATACGGCCATCCGCCGACCTTCAGGCGGCGATCATCGCCGGACAACAACTCATTCAACACCCAACAAACTGGAGTAGTGAAGGTCACCTGGCCATCCGGGCGAGCGTTCCAGACATTGTGCGTTTCGATGGCGCTATACACCCCCATGTAGCCCCACCAGTCAATACGTGTCGGAGGTAAAAACTGTCTGCCCTGGTCATCCACATACACAATCTCGTCCGGTTGCTTGTGGCGATCCGGCGTTTCACCGACTTTGCGCACGATCGGCGGCATGTTTGGTCTTGGGTGCTCATCAGGATAGTCTGCATCCGTATAGTTCAGAAGCTCCAACTCTGTGTAGCCGGATACAAAGTTCGGGTCATCCGATGGAAGAAAGGAGTTGCGTAAACGCGGCGAGTTCTCTGGATTCCATCCCGGTGTCGCCTTGTAGCCGATCTGGGCAGACACATGAAACCGTACGTGCGGGAAGATCTTCTGGTGCCCCGCTTGCGTTACGAACCCAGTGGCCGTGGTGTCGACATGGATCATCTGTAGATCCATATCCGTCTGCCCCTTGATCACATACGGCTCGATCGTCACGGAACCGCGAGTCTTCCGCAGATAGCAATGCATAAGCGGGAATAGCAATTCGACCGGCGTTGGAGGCTCAAGTGTCAGCGGATCATATAGACGCTGCCACGTCGCGACGGATGTACCATTCATTGCGCCGTCGAAGTCCATGTGCGCGAATGTTTGACCCGCGCCGCCAGGTATTGGATTCTGCAAGGATTGCAGCCGATGTAGAATCTCGTTCTTGAAATCCACGGTCGCTTCATCTACAGCTCGTAGATTCGGCCCCCGGGTCGCGTTGTCGACATCATACCCAATCCGCGCGTCCCGCAAGTCTAATGCGAGCTGATTCCAATCGTCCCATCCCGGATCGATGCGGTGGATTCCCTCCTCGTACTCATTACAATGATAGCTTCCCGTGGCTGCTATTCCGACGCACTGACTCATAAAGTTGATGCCACAGGACGTAGGATTCCAAATGTTCGCGTTCATCATCGCGCCGACATTCGTGCGCACTATCTCCGATATGCGCCCTCGCGGACCCCCACCCACCCTGCAAAAATATGGAGCGCTGAAGTTTGTGGATTCATAGAAGAACGGGTCCTGAAACCATCCGGGTACGGGGTGCATCTGCGACACGCCCGCGCAGGTGGGGGGCGTCCCAGTAGGTGTCGTCGATACTTTGACGTCACAATCGCAGGCGTCCCATTCGTGCGGCGTCTTGCGATCGTATGGATTCAGTACATCTACGGGCAGATGCCGAAAGCCTTCCCGGGTTGGCGCATCGGTGAATGGCGTCTCGCCGTCGTTCCACCAACAAACGCCCCGTAGGAAGCTGATATTCTTAGGCACGCGGCGCACGCGCTCGATATCCGTGTACACGCTTGGACTGTCGGACGCGTTGTAGGATAACAAATCGCCTACCATGCCATTTGCGAGGCGATTGGGTTCCTCGACCTCATGCGACGAGTCGAAGATTACACTATCTTCGTCACGGAGTGGCTGATAGGCTTTCATCCAACGCGTGCCGTCCATGCGCACGGCCGATGCCCGATTCGACATCAATGTCCGTTGGAAGCATGATTTGCAGCCACGCGCACATCCATTAGTATCCTGAGCCGAAGGTTCCGGTGCAAGCATCATGCCTATCCAGGTAACACCCGGATATGCGGTTGTTGGCGTATATCCCTGGCAATTCCAGCACCCCCACTGATCCTCATCTGTATAGGTCGGCAAGCAAGGGCCAGTTGTAGGCGCAGGTAGAGGCGGCATCTACAGTATCCCCCCACATATCTCGCGGCGCGAATAGTACAGCAGCTCAGTCCACCGCGGCGCATGATAGGCGCCGATGAAGCCACAGAAACCCTTCGGGACTTCTCGTGAAACGGGCCAATCCTTTTCGAGAGGCGAGGGACCTGTTGTATCATTGGCGCCCATTTGCACAAACGGATGCGCGTAGTGGTTTTGCTGGAACCGGCGAGGATCAAGCGATTCCGGCTGCGAGCAGTAATACCCTTTCGCGTAACCGTCCGGGGCGATCACCATGCTCGCGTAGCTCGGCTTACATACTTCTTCGCTCGCCGAGGCCGCCTCTTCAACCATGCGGGTCGAATGGGTAGAGAGCAGGCCGCAGAAGTTCTCAGGTAATGGATGCTGACCGGGTATAGGTGCTCCATTGTCGTCAAAAAACCCTACCTTTCGGTTATGCCCCAACGGTGGCAAGCACGGGGCAAAGACGACGTTTTGGCACAGATCCTCACCCCACAACTGAAGATCACGCGGCTCCGTTTCTTGAGTTTGCACAACCCTTTCGTAGTGCAATTCTACTTGGATTACCGATTCGCTGTTGCACGGCGTGTAGAAATCATGCAGCCCACCTTGCCAACGCACGAATACAACAATGAGTCCGTCGACATATCCACCAAAAAAAGGTTCGTCCGGATCCGGGATGAAGAAATTGTCCGCAAGTGCCGATTGTGGATAAGCATTCTCCATGAGATACGTATGTTCGTCACAATCAGTCCACGGATGGAATTCATGTACAATCGGATAGGCAGTGGCGCCAGAACCTATAGTGATGCTGAAGTAATCCACTGGATAGTTAGACGGTACTGGGCGTTTGATATTCCACATACGCAACACGATATCGCCCATCAACCAAAGGCCCGTCGTCGACAATGGAGGGGCCGGAATGATAGCCACGAATTCATTCTCGTGCTGGTAGATTATGGGCACTGGCGCACTCGTTACGACTTCGGAAGTCGTCTCGACGATCAGCAGTTCCGTTTGCGGCTCGCGGTCGAACTGTGGTAGTTGCCCGAAAGCCATTACGGCGGTTCCTCCGTAATACGCGCCACCACCGGGCAATCCGATAGCCGCACCGTCTCGTCAACTTTGATAAACGCCCATCGTGCGGTTTGCTCTAGGTACGCATCGCCATCTACTGTGAACACTCGCAAGAAAGGCGTATCGGGTGGAGACAGTTCTTCCGCTTCCCATAGAAACGGCTCATAGTATCGAGCGGGAACCCCAGGATACGTGGCAATCTCGACGAGATCGCCGGTTAGCTTCCACCCTTCAGGCCCACGATTGACGCCTTCGACTATGACGAGGTATTTATCGAGACCGCTGCCATCTTCCCCATCATGGTCTGGAATCTCACGGAGGATAGCAAACTCGTACGAGTCAGCCTCTCCCATCGGCCACAGCAACGGCGGACCTTGCCCACGCAACTGCAACCAGTAGATCGGCGTTTGGGCAGTCGGCGGAATCTCGTTCTCGTCATCATCCACGTCCGCGAACACTCCGCCTGCGAAGTCCATCGGAACGAAGCCGTAGCCCGGGCGAGCCTTTATGCGACTCGGCGAACCCCAGCGATACGTATACTCGCCCTTGACCAGATTAACAATCTCGTCATCTGGATTCGTATCGAGGTCTACTGACTCAGGCTCCTCGATCGCATATACCACGTCCCGGACCCATACGTGGTTGTCCAGCGGCTCGGGAGCAACGACTACCGCGACAAAGCGGGTTGTGGACAGAGTACCCGGAGCACGTACCGAGTCGATCGAGATTACGTTGCCACTGGGGCCTCGACGTATCTGTGCGCCTGAACCAACATCGAATCCGTCAGCCCGCTTCGCCGCATCGGACATCGTCTGCATCTCAGTTGCGGACATGCCACGCTCATCCATGCCAGGGGTAAAGTTTGGAAAACTTCTACCCTTGCTCATTGTATGGACTCCAGCCATCCATTAAAGGACGTCTCGAACTGACGACGAAAACGCTCCTTGACCGCTTGCCCATCCTTCTCGGGAGCTTCTACATTGGTATCGTATTTGACGATTGCCGCATCGACGCCCGTGATATTCGGGTCAGTCCAAGTATGATAGTAATCAAACTGCCAGCCTTCGCTGTTCGCTGCAAAGGTTACGCTTAGATCGTGTACCAGTGGGTTGTTGATATCATCACTCGTGACTTCGGTAATCTCGTAACTATCAAGTAGGAGTTGCCCCGGCAAGAAGGAATTTCCACCAAGCCCCGGCAGTCGCACATCGTCGTCGTTGACGTACCCATGGCGGTATATGATTTCATTCACCCGCCTCGCATTGTTGTCGGCGCACAATCGCCTATAAGTAATAGATGCGTTGGGAGTCATTATATCCATACCGATAGGCTTGCGTTGACCGTCTATTGGGTCATAGACGAGTAGGACGCTGCCAGCTTTGTAGTGAGCCCACTCATTGCCATCCGGCGAATTGGCGTAGTCAGTCGTGTCCTCTAGCTGCGTATAAACAAATGGCCCAACTATCTTCGGCGGAGTCTTCTCCTCGATTTCCTCAAGCGTGCGTCTTTCCGTATCGGTCCTGACGCTTCCCAGGTTGCCTGATATGCGAAACTTCCAAGCAGCACTTCCTAGACCACTCCCCTGAAGGCCGCTCGGTGCAGCGTAGGGGATTGTGACAGTGTGTGTGGTGCCATCTGACCACGTCACACGAGGACGCCCTGCTATCGCAGCTTGCCTGTCCCATAGGCTTGTACCGGGTGCCGCCTTGGTAAGTAACTCGTTATCGAATATCGGGTCGCAATCATTGCCATTCTTATCGGTAGGATCTTCGACGATGAACAGGCGATCGAACGCTTGCCCAGTGCCCAGGCGATAATTCTCGTATTGCTCGTTCGCGCTCACTCCCGCATACCTCCCGCTTGCTGCTCGCGCAAAAGCTGCTGTAAGAGCTTGGTCTGCTTCTCCATTTCCTTGAGTTCTTTCGCTTGGACGGTAGACGCCGCACTGAGGACATTAGCGCCCGCCTGGCCTCCGGCTTGCGAACTGGAGATGAAGCCGCTAGTGGATACACCGGGTTTCGGTTTGAACTCTTTAGAAGCCTTGCTGATTGCACGCTGATATAGCTCAGTTCCCGCCGCCGCAGATCCAGCGAACTCGGTAAATGCACCGGCCGTGCGCAGCATTTTAATTTCTTCAAGTTTCGCAATAAAGATTTCGTCCGGCTGGCGCGTTTGCGTAAACCAGCTTTCGGCGAGCACGTCCAGCTTAGTCCCGCCCTGCTGCTCAATAAACCGCTCAGTGAGTTGCTGGCGCATCTTGAACGCTTCATCGGGCGAGAACATACCTCGGGCCGTCGCCTGCCGTAACTGCTCCCGCTGCTGCTTGAGTATGTCGCCAGGACCCTCTTCGATTCCAATGGCCGCCCTGAACTCCCCGCGGCGCATATCGCGAAGGCGCTGCAAGTTCTTCACGTTGCCGAAGCTGCTCAGGTCAATCTCGCTGGCAACCGCCTTGAGCCTCTTGAGTGAATCTATGAGGATCTCGAACGGGGTGCGTATTTCGGTAGCCCATGTCTTGGCAGACTGAATCATCCCCTTCATTCGCTTTTGTTCGGCTTCATCCCGCGCTACGATCTCTTCAGGGCTCAGCGCTGGTCCCATTTTAGCAGCGGTCATCGCGGCGTTCACCCTCTTCACTTGGTCGAGGTACTCTTGCGAGCGTTGACGGGGGCCGGTTCGTTCGGCAAAGCGATCCTCAGCCCGCGCGTAAAGGTCTTGTATTTCCAGTAGGGCGCGAGGGCCGCCGAATTCAAGCATGTGCGACTCAATGCTGGCGATCGCACGCCGCCAAGCACCTATTGGTGACGTGTCCCACTTGTCGGGATTGGTGAGTTCATCAATAGACTTACTCGCATCCGTGGCGGCCCCACCCACGCTAGAAACATCTTCCGTCGCTTTTTTCAAGAGCGCAGTGTCCCCGGGTGTAAACAATCGCTTGAACCACCCGCCAATAACCCCCTGGGATGGCCCGTACCTCCCCCCTTCCATACCCGCAGTGGCCCCGGGGCTGAATGGTGGGTGCGTCTCAGCGCCCCCGTCGCCCCCGCCGGGCCACAGCTTGAGTGGCGCCGACAAGAGGGGGCGGTTCCATAACTCTAGCAGGGAATCTTTCACCTCCCTGCCCACAGTCCTGATGAACGCAACAGCCCTATCGATCATCGATTCGCCAGCTTCAGCCTCAACACCCCCCCCTAACTGTGGCCAGAAGCGTAGAGCCCCTGTATCAATCCCCGCTATCTTGTCCCCTATATCCAATGCCGCATCAGCAGTCAGATACAATTCATCTCGCAGCCTCACAAGATTGCGCACTACGATGTCGTTATTATCCTCGACGGCAATGCCAATAGGCGTAAGGATTTTTGCCGCTATGTCGGCAAATGCTCCAATCGTGCCGTATACTCCATAACTAGTACCACCGGCCGCAATACCCATCACGCGTTTGAGCCAGCCCTTATCCCCAGTTTGTTTACGACGAAGCTTCTCCGTCGCGTCAGGGAATCCCTCCGCTAAGTCGATTAAGTACTGGAGCGACGTGGCCAGATCGTCGATTGCGCCCTGCATCCCGGTGGCGCTATCCATAACCACACCCTTGAGTCGTTCCCACGCCTTCGTGAAGTCTGTAAGCTGATTGTCCGCTACATCCTGAGTCGCCCCGCCCATGCGCTCCATCTCCTCAGTGTACTCGCGCACCTGCTGCGACATGCCGATGAGGCTGTTCTGCACCGTCATGGCCCGCTGCTGCAACCCGAGCATTAACTGGAGTTGCTTGATCTCCTGTACTGAAAGCCCCGCATACGCCCGTTCTAAGTCCTCGATAATGTCTGGCAGATAATTGAAGTTGCCCGCCAGATCGAAGACAGCAATGCCTGCGGCCTCGAAAGCTGCTGCATTCTGCGTCGCCTTGACGGACAAGTCGCGAAGTACAATATCGAACGCCCGCCCGCCGATTTCCGCCTTGAGATTCTGATTGGCGAACACCGCAAGCATTGCGATACCCTCCGCCAGCGGGATGTTGTACATTCGCATGGCTGCTGCGGCGCGATTGGTAAGGGCTTGTGCAAATTGCTCCGTGGTTGCGTCCGCCAACTGCGTGACGCGGATCAAGGCATCAGACACCTTGACCATGTTGACGTAGTTCTTGTTCGCGTCCTTCATCTTCATACCCAAGGCGGATTGCGCATCGGTCAACATCTCGGTCGCCCGTGCGACGTCGAACATGCCCGCCTGGGCGAACCGGGCCACGGCCGGTAACGCCTGGAGTGTCTGTGACGTACTCAAGCCTGCGGATGTCAAAAAGTAGAACGCTCGGGCCAGCTCTTCCGCACTAAATCGCACGGTTTTCGCCATCTCTAGCGCGGCCTGCCGCATCTTGTTGCGCATCTGGTCGGTGAGGCCACGCATGATGGCCGTGGACTCCTGCATGGCCTGGTTGAATCGCTCGACATTGGCGATCAGCCGGGCGAACCCATAGACGGCGCCGAAGATGATCCCTGTCCCCGCAATCAGCTTCAGGCGATCGGCCATCATAGAAACGTTGGTACGTGCCGTCTTCGTCTTGGCGCTGAACCTATCGAGCGAGCGACCCGCGCGCCGCATCCCCGCCTCGAACCCGGCCGTCCGAGCCGTGATGCTGACCCCCATGGTCCCGATGGCAGAGTCGGCGGCTATGACGCACCTCGCTTTCGCTTGGCTGCTGCGTCCTTATGGCTTTGCTTGCGAGCGGCTACGAAAGCGGGACTACGCTGGATCGCCCACGCCTTCAGCCGCGCCAGCTTAGTTTTCTTGGTTTGTACTTCGGCCTCCTTCGGATCTTCACCGAAGGGGACCATGAAGTCCTTGAGCGGTTGCGCCTTGCCCGTTTTTCCAGCCGCATAGCAGGCGAACAGATTGGCAATCAGCAGGTCGAGGCGCTGAATTCCCATAGGCCCGTTCAGTTTCCAGAACGCCCAGTGTTCGTAGTATTCGGGCATCGACAATTGCGCGATAAACGCGTCCACGTGGGGCTCCTGGAAAGCATAGGCGAGTTCTATTTGGAATTGTCGCTCCGGGTCTTCTCTGAGTTTTTTACCAAGTCCTTCGTGATCCCGTTAATATCCAAAGCGGCGTTCGAGCACGCATAGATGGGCGGCAGTGGGGCCTCGGGGTCCATCAGGACTTCCACGGCCTCGTCAGGGAACTTGCGCTCACCCTTCTCGTCGCATACGCAGGCGACGCACCACGCAGCCATGTTCGCTCTGGCTTTCTCGGCTTCGGACAGGTCGCCCTTGGGTATCAGCCGAGTGACGAGGTCGTTCTCTCCCATCTTGAGCGTGCGGACATGCACAAATCCCGGCTCGCCCCAGCCAGGCGTAAGAACTTTCTCTACCTGTCGCTCACTGCCCTTGCAGTGTGCCTTAATCTGCTCAAACGAACAACCGTCCACAAGTCACCTCTCATTACGGACTCGAATCGAAGAGAATACGAATTTTCAGGGTCGTAGCGCTCGCCTCGCTGTTCGTCAGGTGCAGCGAAGTGATCTCAGCCACCGTAATGACGTCCGAGAGCGTCATATCTGCCCTGTCTGTATACCAGAGCCACGGTATCCCCGCCTTCAAGGTGATGGTGCCGCCTATGCCTGCGCCGTCGTTGATCTCCACAGTGGCATTGTTGGCGCAGACGATATAGATGAACGTGATATCGGCACGCGTCACCGTCAGGTCGCAGGCTTGATCGACCTGGCTGGAAGTCAGAGCGACGTCGCGGGATTCCAAGCCGTCGTTGGTGTACGACACACTCACGTCACCGAACGATTCACCCGCAACATTGGCTGCCGCCACATAGCTTGCCGTAAAGGACATAGTTACTCTCCTTCCTCGTCGTGAGGTAGCTCATCTGCCACGATGGGTGGCTCAGTTGCCTGCGAGACCGTCAAGCCGGGCAAGGACTGAACATCCAGTAGGTCGTATGTTTCCGTGTCCGGCTCCTTCATTCGCACAAAGCGGTATTCACCGTGATATAACCCGTCCTCCAGGTGGAGGGCGCCAAAAAACCCTTGAAACCGCAGAACGCCTGGCGCATGCCGGGCACTCTCACACTCGACGGCGTCGGTATTTACGAAGCCTATCCATTGTGCGGTAGAACCCATCTCGTGCTTCGAGATAGCAACCGGTATTGCCACGATGTCAACAACTGCTCGCTTCGGCATAGTGCTTTCCTTACGTAATTACTACCGGGCCCGCGACTTTGATTGTAATCGTCATCATCGTCTTATTGGCAAGCGTATGCGACGCGGCCTTGTGGGCTTTGACGTACCCGTCGAACGTCTGCACGGACGCATCGGGGCATGTCAGCCCCCATTCCTCGTTCGCCGCGCCGACTACCGGGTAATTGGTTGGGTCCTCGTGGCACTCCAACACTAATTCGTCGTTCTCCTTGAGTGGAGCCGCCTTATGAGTACGAACAGTCGTCGTTCCCTGATGCGACGTGTCTATGTCGTCAACCTCAGAGCCGGGAGGTGTAACATCGACAATTTCCCAGTTCCCGGCTGGCGTCGAATTGGAGTCGTCCGCCGTCAGCACATAACCTAATGAAGTTTCCGGTAGTGCCATAGTTCAAAAGCTCCTCTATCGTTTACTCGGTTCGCAGTCGTCTCCTACGAAACACTCGGCACACTCTGCTCATGCCACACCAAGAATTCCTGCATATCGCGGAACAAGCCGCCTTTGCCGCCGTCCGTTGCCGGCTGATCCATCGCACTCGGGCCATCGATCAGCGTTACGGATCGCACAACCATATCATCGTCGCCCATAGTCCCCTCTGAAGTCCGTAGCAATGCCTCTCGGACCGCCTTTCCCAATACCGCCGCACAGCCGAGAAAGCCCCACTGGTGCCCGATCAGTGCGAAGATAAAATCGTTGTGCCGTTC
>SDBU01002129.1_pt1 | contig 26950 bp, 25 predicted proteins | sample 2277071 | NCBI WGS metagenome assembly SDBU01 (sample SAMN10397929, study PRJNA504765) | marine sediment metagenome | isolation source: marine sediment core GS08_GC12, 126 cmbsf | place: Arctic Ocean: Gakkel Ridge, Loki's castle | collected 2008 | reverse complement strand
TCCCGCCAAAGCGACTGTACATCTTGCAAAGATCAGCAGCAAACAAGGCTGCTTCCTCTCCCCCTGTTCCTGCCCGAATCTCCATAATAACATTTCTCTCTACATGAGAATCTTGAGACAGCAGAGCCTTAGTTAGCTTTTGCTCCAAGTTTTCCAGATCTTTTTTCAAATTTTCTTCTTCCTCTCTGACTAGCTGTTTAATATCCGCCTCTTCTTTATCATCGGCAAGAATTTCTCTTAGTTTTATTATCTCTTCCTTGATTTTTCTATATCCTTGCCAGAGAGAAACTGACTCTTTCAGCTTGCCGAACTCCCGGCTGTATTTTTCTAAAAGATTTCTATTCCGAGCTACCTGGGGATCGGAGAGCAAATGGTGAAGCTCTTCGTATCTTATGTCCATTTTTTCCAATTCGTTTCTTTGGAATAGTTTCATTTTTGTCCTCAACCTCAGAATATATTATTATAGGCCGAAAGAAGCCTCTTGTCAATGTCTCCTCCTAGCCCTAATAGCATATTTTCAGCAATTATCAACAATTTTAGAAGCGAGGGGTAGCTGAGAAGGCGTACTGGGTGAGTATCATATACCCAGCTTTTCTCCTGTAATTCTTTGGTAGGCCTCGAGGTATCTTTCGCTCGTCTTTTTGATAATATGGGGGGGAAGATGAGGGGCAGGCGGAGTTTTATCCCAAGGGAGAGTTTCCAAGTAATCCCGCAAAAACTGCTTATCAAAACTATTTTGAGGCTGACCTGGTATATATTCTTCTCGGGACCAGAATCGAGAGGAGTCAGGAGTGAGAAGTTCGTCTATAAGGATCACTTCTCCATTGAAAAATCCAAACTCAAATTTAGTGTCCGAGACTATTATCCCTCTAGGTTTTAGGAGCTCACTGGCTCTTTTGTAAATCTTCAGGCTTATCTCGGCTAGCCTCTCACTCAACTCATCTCCGATGAGCTTCCTCATCTTCTCTCTGGTGATATTTATGTCGTGACCACTACTAGCCTTTGTGGCTGGAGTGAAGATGGCTTCAGGGAGAGGGTCTGCCTCTCTCAAGTCTCGAGGTAGGGTGACACCACAGATGGAACCGTAGTTCCGATATTCCTTGTAAGCAGATCCAGCCAGATAGCCCCTGACTACGCATTCAATTTTAATTACCTCGCTCTTCTTTACTAACATGGATCTTCCTTCCAGGATATCCTTGAATTGCTGCAGGTCAGGAGGATAATCTTTGAAACTGGTGGTGATGAGATGGTTGGGAATAGTATCCCTGGTGCGGTTGAACCAGAAAGAGGATAGGGTTGTTAGGACCTTTCCCTTAGAGGGAATAGGATCAGGGAGAACACAATCAAAGGCTGAGACTCTATCCGTAGCTATTATGAGAAGCTCATCTCCCAAATCATAAATATCACGTACTTTTCCTCTCTTGAAGAGTTTTACTCCCCGAAGATCTGTTTGAGTAATAGGTGATAAAGGGCACATCTATTTACTCCTCATCCTGTTCTAATTCTACATTCCAGTAGGCTATATCAAGAAAATCTTTCCAGCTCTCTTCTCTCACCCCGGCAAAATTGTCTTTAACAAAAGCTGTCCATCTTGGTTTTTTAGGGAGTCTGATAAGATTGATCCCGCTCTCGCTCAATGTTCGGTTTCCTTTGTGCAGGTTACAGACAATGCAGGAACAGACAACGTTCTCCCAACTGTCTTTGCCTCCACGGGACGAGGGAACCACGTGGTCCAGATTGAGATCTTCGGGCGGGAATTCTTCTCCACAATACTGACAGATGTTCTTGTCTCTCTTGTAAATGTTCTTTCGGGTAAATTTCACCTCCCAGGGAGGGAGTTTATCATAAATGAGCAGGAGGATAATGCGCGGTATCTTGAGATTGTAACCGATGGTTCTGATTATGTCGTTATCGTCAAAGGTATTCCGGGAGAAATCTTGCCAATCCTCGAAACCAAAAGTATAGAAAGCCCCCCCGTCCTTCATTACTACCTGTGCATGTTTCAGGTAAAGTAAACAGATAGCTCTTCTGACAGAGCATATGTCGGTAGTCTGCCAGAATCTGTTGAGAACCAGCACATTCCTATTGAGAGCTGCTACTGACAATTCTTTTCACCATTTTTTATTTTTTGGTACTATAACATAAATCAATAGCTTGTCAAGAAAATGTAGCGATGGAAGTTGACAACTAGAAGCTTGCTCGGTATACTAGTTTTAATCATCGGAATTACAATAAAATTCTGATGATTGGACGTAAGGAAATAAGCGGTGATTGAGAAGGTAGTGGAAGGTGCAGTAAGTCTTTTTTTTCCTGCCCAATGTAAGATATGCAAAAGATCACTGGAACCTCTCAATCGTAGCTTCATTTGCAGCAGTTGCTGGAGCAAGGTTAAGTGGCTTATGCCTCCCTATTGTTCAAGGTGCAGTAAACCCTTTACCCCATTGGATGTTCCTGGGGGACCATTTTCCCTTCTTTGTGAGGAATGCCGCACAGAACCTGCTCTTTACAAGAGGTTACTTGTTCCCACTCTCTATGAAGGTGTGATGAAAGAGGCTATTCATCTTCTGAAATATGAAAGAAAAAAAAGAATATTCTTAGAGATAAAAAAGATTTTGAAGAGGTATCTGGAACAAAACTCGCTGCCTTTTTCTGAGCTTAATGAGATCATCCCCATTCCCCTGCATCGAAAGAAATTAAAACAAAGGGGATTTAACCAGGCTTATCTTTTAGCCCATTTTATATCCAGGTTCTCAAACCTGAAGCTGGCAGACAAGTTTCTTCTGAGAATCAGGGAGACCCAACCTCAGATAAAACTCAGTAAGCAGGAAAGAATGGCCAATTTGAAGGATGCTTTTCAGGTGAGAAATGGAACGAGTTTCAGGGGCAAAACCATTCTCTTGGTGGACGATGTCTACACAACGGGGGCTACCATTAGAGAAGCGGCCAGGCTCCTCAGAACTTTTGCAACAAGGGAGATTTATGTCCTCACCCTGACCCGCGCTCTCTAAGGTAAGTAGCTCTTTCTGTTGACGAACTCTATTTAGTGTATTATATTTTGATTGAACTTTCTAGTTTTATACGAGAAGAGGAGGTAAGACGTATGCAAGAAGAAGGAACTGTAAAGTGGTTCGATGACCGTAAAGGTTACGGGTTCATCCAGAGGGAAAATGGAGAAGATATTTTTGTTCATTTCTCCAACATCAAACAGGAGGGATTCAAGAGTCTGGATCAGGGTGACAAAGTTTCCTTCGGTGTTGAGGAGACCGAACGAGGGCTACAGGCAGTTGAAGTAGGTAAAGTTGATGTAGCTGAGGCAGAAGTAGAGGATAAGGCAGAAGTAGAGGATAAGGCAGAAGTAGAGGATAAGGCAGAAGTAGAGGATAAGGCAGAAGTAGAGGATAAGACAGAAGTAGAGGATAAGACAGAAGTAGAGGATAAGGCAGAAATAGAGGATAAGGCAGAAATAGAGGATAAGGCAGAAGTAGAGGATAAGACAGAAGTAGAGGATAAGACAGAAATAGAGGATAAGACAGAAGTAGAGGATAAGACAGAAATAGAGGATAAGGCAGAAATAGAGGATAAGGCAGAAGTAGAGGATAAGACAGAAGTAGAGGATAAGACAGAAGTAGAGGATAAGACAGAAGTAGAGGATAAGGCAGAAGTAGAATAAAGAAGAGAAAAAACGCTCTTGACAGAGGACCACAAGTCTAGCTTCCGGGATAGGTTTACTAGTAAAGGGAAGTGATTGATCTTTAGGGGAACTACACCATAAGGTGGTTCTCTTAACAGAGGGATCTTATCCGGAGGGCTCGATATGATGAAGATCGAAGTAAGCGGAATTCATATTCCCATTCAGGATGAGGTGGATGAACATATTCGGAAAAAGCTAGAAAAGCTCACAAAATACCTTGGTAAAGTGGTATCGGCTAAAGTCATTTTGAAAATGGAAAGAGAAAAACACATCACTGAAATCAATGTTCTTGCCAAAAAAGCTACTATTCATGGAGAAGGAACATCTGAGGATGTGTATGTTTCTATAGAGAAAGCTGTAGATAGGGTGATAAGGCAGGCACGCAAGTTCAAAGAGAAATTAAAGTCTCATAAACACTACGCTAGATTAGCTCGAGAAAGGATGCCTCTAGAACTTTCGAGCCTGCCTGAAGTTCCCTCTAAAGTCATCCATATCACTCGTCAGATTGCCAAACCTATGAATTTGGATGAAGCAGTTATGCAGATGGATCTTTCCCAGGAAAAATTCTTAGTTTTTATTAACGCAGCTACCACACAGATTAATGTAATATACAAGATGCACAGTGGGGATTATGGACTTATAGAATCCCAGTTATAAGGAGCCATGATTGGGAAAAACTCTGCATCATCGAACTAACCTAAAAGGGGGCACAGGTGGAGATAAAAGATTTTCTTGATGCAAAGGCTGTCAAGCCAAGGTTAGAGTCTAAGACTAAGGATGAGGTCTTGGAGGAGCTGACCGATTTGTTAGAAAAGACGGGAAAGGTCACGAATCGGGAGGAATTTTTAAGGGTCATTCGGGAAAGAGAGGAATTGGGAAGTACCGGTATTGGCTACAACATAGCCATTCCGCACGCTCGTTCTACGGGAATCAAAGGTCTGACAGGAGCTTTCGGTATCTCTAAAGAGGGAATCGATTTTGACGCTCTGGATAAAGAGCCGGTTTACTTATTTTTTGTGTTAGCTGCTCCTAAAAATGCCGCCGGCGATTATTTAAAAGCCCTAGCCACCATTTCTCGTTTATTGAGAAATAGGAAATCTCGCCAGGCTTTAATAAAAGCAGATACGATGGAAGAGATAGTTAAGATTATCAAAAAACAGGAAGCTTAAAGCTGGTCTCTCATTTGCCAAAGGAGTACTCGATTGCGAGCTATGGTCTTGGCAGCCGGACTGGGAACGCGCCTTAAACCTCTCACCTATATTCTACCTAAGCCAATGATTCCTATAGTGAATCGACCTTCCCTATTCTATTCATTAAGCCTATTAGAAAGATTGGGGATAGAAGAGGTAGTTATTAATCTTTATCATGAAGCCAAAAAGGTAAAAGATTATTTAAGTAGAACCAAAGAGTTTAGGATGCAAATCATTTTCTCTGAGGAAAAACACCTCCTGGGTACAGCCGGGGGAGTGAAAAAAATGGAAAGTTATTTCCAGGAAACTTTCCTGGTGTTAAGCTCCGATGGAGTAAGTAATGTTGATTTAAAGGAGGTTCTTCATTTTCATAAACGCAAGCAGGCCATCTCTACCGTGGTTTTGAAAGAAGAAGAGGAAAGATTTAAATATGGCATTGCTCTATGCAACAAGGAGTCCAGGATTAGTCAATTTGTGGAGAAACCAAGCTGGGGAGAAGTTTTTTCTAACCAGGTCAACACCGGAATTTATATTTTTGAGCCGGAAGTTTTTTCTTATATTCCTGAGTCTCGGGAGTATGACTTTGGAAATCAGGTTCTTCCCGCTATGGTAGAAAGAGGAGAGGAGATCTATGGTTATGTTATGGAAGGTTATTGGACCGATGTGGGTAATCTAGAAGATTATCGTAAGGCTCATAAGGATATTCTAAAGAGAAAGGAAGGAATTGATATACCGGGTCGCCAAATAAAAGAAGGTGTCTGGATAGGGGAAGGAAACAGAATTTCTCCTCAAGCTCATTTAGTGCCTCCTCTAGTCATAGGGAACAATTGTGAGATAGAGGAAGATGTAAAGATAGGAGAAGGCACTATCCTGGGTGATAGGGTGAGGATCAGAAAAGGAGCCTTCTTACACCAATGCATTCTCTGGAATGATGTAATAATAGAAAAAGGGGCTGAGCTAGATGATTGTATTCTGGCAAATGATGTCTTCGTTCCCTCTGATTTTTCCCTGAAGGGAGCGGTGGTGACACCAAAAGGTTTGCTAAGGTCGGCCTTGAAATAGATGATCAAAGGAAGGAGTAGTTAATGGGAAAAGAGAGATATTTGTTTACTTCGGAATCGGTTACAGAAGGACATCCAGATAAAATTGCCGACCAAATTTCTGATGCTGTTCTGGATGCTATCCTGGAAAAAGATCCCCGGGGAAGAGTAGCCTGTGAGACTCTGGTTACCACGGGACTTGTCTTTATAGCGGGAGAAATTACCACAAGCTGCTATGCGGATATCCCCGATATTGCCCGTCGAACCCTAAAGGAGATAGGGTATACCCAGGCAAACTTTGGCATTGATTACAAAAGTTGTGCGGTGATTACCGCCATCAATGGACAATCGCCCGATATTGCTTTAGGCGTGGATAGAAACGGTGCAGGGGATCAGGGAATGATGTTTGGTTATGCTACTACCGAGACACCTCAGTTTATGCCTCTTTCTATCGTCCTGGCTCATAGATTGACGCGTAGATTGGCTGAAGTGAGGAAGAAAAAAGTTCTCCCTTATCTTCGGCCGGATGGAAAATCTCAGGTAACGGTAGAGTATATGGACGGTACGCCCCATAAGGTAAAGGCAGTGGTTATTTCCGCCCAGCACTCCCCGGAAGTGGAGGTAGAAGATATCGAGGATGAAATAGTGGAGAAAGTCATAAATCCCTGCATTTCTGAGGAATATAGAAATGAAGAGATGGCCTACTACATTAACCAGACAGGTTCTTTCAAAATAGGGGGACCCCAGGCAGACACCGGTCTTACCGGCAGAAAGATCATTATGGATACCTATGGAGGAGTGGGTTCTCACGGTGGGGGATGTTTCTCCGGTAAAGATCCCACCAAAGTGGATCGTTCTGGATCTTATATGGCTCGCTATATCGCTAAGAATCTAGCGGCTTCGGGAATTGCTGAAAAATGTGAAATTCAGGTGGCCTATGTTATTGGAAGAGATAAACCAGTCTCTCTTATGGTGAATACCTTTGGGACAGGGAAGATTCCTGAGGTAAAAATAAAACAACTTATAGAGAAAAACTTCGATATGACTCCCCGGGGAATCATTGAGAAATTAAAGCTTCTTCGTCCTATCTACAAAAAGACCGCCTGCTACGGCCACTTTGGTCGAGATGAGAAGGAGTTCACCTGGGAATACACGGATATGGCGGATATCCTGAAAAGAGAAGCTGGCCTGTAAATATTAATTCTCCGAACTTCTGCAGACTCCCTTCTTTATGATCTCGATGGGATCTCCTACTCTGGCTTCAAGTTCTCGAGCGGATGAAGATAGATTCTTATCCAACTCCAGATAGCTTATGGCCGAGGGGAAAGGTAGGAGGGGTTAACTTCGGTAATAGCAACCTCTTTTTCCTTGTAGTCAAGATAAGCCTGGGGAGTTGTTTCTTTAAGAAAGGCGAACCAAAGAGTATTGGTGCTCTCAGAGGTAGGAGGAAGACCGGTGTCGATATCTATTTCACGAAAAACCACCCCAGGAGGGGATGGGAAATCTTTAACCGGTTTTTCTTTAAGAGCCTCTTGCATGAATTCTGTCCAGACAGGGATAGCTGCTGAGCTTCCGGTAAAATTTTCTCCCAGTGGAGTTCCGTCATCCTTACCTATCCATACCCCGGCGATGAGATCCGGAGTGAAACCCACAAACCAGGCGTCCATTGTTTTGTCTGTATTTGCTTCTCCCGGCCATCCCACGGTACCTGTTTTCCCCCCGCATGGTCTTTCAAATCCCATCCAGCGAACCCGACGGCCTGTTCCGTAATCAATGGTCTTTTTCAATAGATCAATCATGACGAAGGAGGTTTCTGGGGAGAGAACTATTTCCCCCTCGGGGAATCTTTCCTCTAAAACGTTCCCTTCGTAATCCTCTATCCGATTAACAAAAATGGGGTTGGTCCTTATCCCATAATTAGCTATGGTAGCATATCCTCTAACTAGCTCCAGTAAGGTCATACCCGAGGTTCCCAGGGTTAGGGTTAAATCATGATTCAATCTGCTCTCTACCCCCATTTTATGCGTATAGTCAATAACTTTTCCCACCCCTACTTTTTCCAGAAGTCTTACCGAAGAGACATTGATAGAATGGGCAAACATTTGCCAGAGGTACACCTTTCCCCAATAGTATTTTTCATAATTTTGAGGAGACCAGAATCCTCCTTCTTCTATGATCTCCCCGCTTTTACCCACTTTTTTTCCGCTCTCAAAGGCAATAGGAGCGTCAAAGAACGGCGTGACCGAGTTGAACTTTTTTCCGTCAATGGCTGCTGTATAGGTGAAAAGTTTGAAGGCAGATCCGGTTTGACGATGAGCCTGGGTAGCCCGGTTGAACTGACTTTCGGCGAAGTCTCTTCCTCCCACCAGGGCTTTGATGAATCCTGTGTGAGGGTCTACAGCCACCAGAGCTCCCTGGAAATCCTTCTCCTTTAAGTAGTTAACTAAGGCCTTCTCCGCCGCGGCCTGAAGCTTCAAATCAAGAGTGGTATAGATCTTTAGCCCTCCCCGCCAAAACCTCTCATAACCATATTTTTCTTCCACCTTTTGACGTACCCACTCCACAAAATAGGGAGCAGCATGAACGGTATATATCTTTTGTTTCTCTTCTCCTTCCACAATATGAATAACTTCCTCTATGGCCTTCTGTTTTTCCTCTTGGTTGATGAAGCCTAATTTCAACATCTTTTCCAGGATAACTTCTTTTCTCTTGTGAGCATTTTCTGGATGATAGAAGGGTGAATAGCGACCGGGACTCCTGGCTGTACCTGCAAGAAGAGCTGATTCTGCGATGTCTATTTCGGCTATGTCCTTGCCGAAATAAAAGGAAGTGGCCTCTCCCACTCCATAGACCCCCGGGGCGAGGTATATCTGGTTCAGATACATCTCAAGAATTTCCTTCTTGCTGTACCTTTTCTCAATCTGAATAGCCAGCATCATCTCCTTTAGTTTACGGGAGATGGTTTGCTCTAAAGTCAGGAATCGATCTCTGGCTAGCTGCTGGGTTATGGTGCTTGCTCCCCCGCCGACAAAACTCCAGGTGGTTAGGTTCACCCACATGGCCTTGAGGAAGCGTCTAAAGTCTATTCCTGGATGTTGATAGAATCTTTGATCCTCGATGGCGATAAAAGCATCCTGAAGATGCTGAGGGATCTTGGAAAGGGGGACTATTTCTCTTCTCTCCCGGAAAAATTCTCCTATAATTTCTCCATCCTCCGAATACATTCTGGTGATCACACTGGGTTGGTAGTTTTTCAACTGCTCAATCTGCGGGAGGTCAAAAAAAGCAGCAATGAAATAACCTGTCCCTATTCCTACTCCTATGAAGAGAAGTAGCAGAACTGTATAGAGAAAAATTCGTCTTTTAAGCATGAATTCCACCAGAAGCTAATTCATTTTCCATTGTGCTTAAAATATTATACTCTAGGTGGCAAGATGGTCAAGAACAGGCTCGGGGCCTTTTTCTTTTCTCACTGCATAGCAACTTTGGAAAAATATATTTGCCTTCCTGGATTAGGCTAATATAATGGGCTGATGAGAAACATATTTTTCATAAAACAAAGACCCAAGAGGACAGTTAAATAAACAATGAAATGGAAAGTCTTGAGCCACTTAGATCTCAGGGTAGGTGGTAGTCCTGTACCTCTGAAGACTCTGTGCTTGGTGGATAGATTGGGAGAGTGGCGAAGACATAGGGTCTCGACGGTACAGGAATATCTCAATCCCAATCTTACCAAAGTACCTGCTTGGGGCAGGTTAGCCAAGGATCAACAGGGAGGGATAGGTGTTCTGGTCACCGGGGCTCACTTTGGCTTGTTGAAGCTTGGGGGATCATCCCAGGTCCAGTCCCATCTTTTCGTTTCCCTGGACGCTCTAAGCAAGAAGGCTATGAGGAAACTACTCATACCTATTAACTGCGAACTTGTGCAAAGTCAAGATGTGGTTTTGGCCAGAGAAATAGAAGAGAGACCCTACTATCTGGCCAGCAGATTATCCACCAGGTTTCATTATCCTGGTTGCCCTAGAGGGGGGAGAATATCACTGAAAAACAGAGTGATGTTTAACACCAGAGAAGAGGCTCTGGAGGCCGGTTATTTCCCCGATTCCTTATGCCGACCATAATAACCGATGTTTAGCCTGGATGAAGTGGTGGCAGAACTACTCATTTTCAAATGTAATTGTTTCGCTATGATCGTTTTCCAAGGAAACAGGTTCTGTATTTTTCTCTTCAACTCCTTCCTTGTTGAAGGGTAGCTCTCCATCTTTAGGTATTTTCTTTTTCACCTTCCCTTCTTTTTCAGGAAGCTCTTCTTCATAAAAATCCAGTAGTTCAGAGTGACTTTTAATCAAGGATTTGAGTTTGGTTAAATATAACCTTTTTTGCTCATTCAGGCTGACCAGCTCAGTTCTCAATTTATCCAGTTGCCTCTCTCCCTCTTCCAATATTTTCTTCACTTTTATTTCTGCATCCTGGATGGTTAATTTAGCTTGTTCCTGACTATTTTCACTGATCAGTTGAGCGCTCTTTTGAGCAGAGATAAGAGCATCTTCTAGCCGTGCCTTCTTGGAAGTGTATTCTTTTATCTCTTCTCTTAATTGTTTTACCTCTTCTCCTAGAACCTCATTTCGATGGACTATTTCCTGGTAGTCCTTCCTTGACTTGGTGAGAAACTGATCTATCTCTCTGGGGTTATATCCTCTAAGAGAGAGCTTAAACTTTGGGATTTCAATGTGTGAAGAATCCATATTCATTGACTATTTCTCCTCCTCAAATATGATCCTACCCAATCTTACCATGTTGGATCCTTCCTCGACCGCAATATGGAAATCATTACTCATTCCCATAGAGAGCCACCTCATTTCCACGCCTTCTATCCCGTCAGTTTTTATGGACTCAAATATTCCCCGAAGTTCTCTAAAGTAAGGACGAGTTTTTTCCGGCTCCACCCAGGGAGCAATCATCATAAGGCCCTTAATGGAGACAGCTCTAAGGTTTGAATTCCTCTTCATAAAATCTAACACTTCAGAAGAAGCTAGTCCATATTTTTTGGGATCCCCGCTGAGATTGATTTCTATGAGAACATCCATCTTCTTGTCTAATCTTAGGGCTCCTTGATTGATAGCCTCTATCAGACGTTGGCTATCTACCGACTGAATAAGTTGGAACAGCTCGACAGCGCTATTTACTTTATTGGTCTGCAAGTGCCCAATGAAATACCAGTTTTTTCTATCACCGCCAAGGAAAGCTATTTTTTTCCTGGCCTCTTGTACTCTATTTTCTCCCATTATGCTAATCCCTGCTTCTACAGCTTCTTTTATTTGGTTAATATCCCTGTTCTTGGTAGCTGCAACGATAGCAACCTCATTAGGGGAACGATTCACCTTCGCCGCAGCCTCGGCAATCCTCCTCTTGATCTTTTCTACATTGGAGGCTATACTCATCTTTTTTCCTGCAAGATAATAATAAATAGCTCTTACCGGTTCACTATAGTCCAAACCCTAGAATTGTCAATCCTCTTCTTCTTTTAGCTACAATGATATTGCATTGTGTTTTTATCGACCTTCTCAAAGTTGCTTTTTATCCTCCATATTTATATAATTGTGTTGAGGAAAATCTTCCAGAATACCAGTTTACTTTGCGCTGGCCGCGGAATGTGCTAGGGTAGGGGACTTTGGAAGACTTTTGATCACGTGCGGATGCCTCAGTTTTGTTTGACCTCACCGTAACTGTTTTATGAAGATGGTCGGCTGTTTCACTTTAATATTAGGCAGGGTAAAAGTGGGATCGAATCCAGCCAAGATAGTTCGGCAAAAACTGAAGACCGATTCTTTCAAAGGCGTCATTTTCGATCTTGATGGCGTAATAATAAAAACTTCCCTCGATTTTGGCTTAATTACCGGGGAAATTTTTGACTCAGCCTCCAAGAAACCTCTTCTGGAGAGAATCGAGGAGCTATCTCATGCCGTTGAAAGAAAGAAGGCCTTCAGGATTCTGGAAAAGCATGAAAAGAGAGCCGCTCTTGGAGCTCAACTTACCCCTGGCATCGATGAACTTTTTGAACTTGTCAAACAGAGAGGGATGAAAACAGCCATCGTCACTCGAAACACCCAGGATTCGGCAGGAATTATCCTGGAAAAGTTCCATCTTCAAATTGACTGTATAGTTACTCGCGAAACTGCTCCTCCCAAGCCTTCCAAGGAACCTGTCCTCAGGGCTTGTGAGTGTATGGGACTTAATCCCCATGAGGTCGTTTTTCTGGGGGACTACGAGTTCGACATGCTGGCAGGAAAAAGAGCAGAAGTAATGACTATTCTTTTAAGAAGCAGCAAACAATCTACCTCGGAGAATGCAGATCTGGAAATAGACTCCATCGCGGAGCTTGTAGAAATGTTTTTCTGAGGGGTTCCTGGTACATCTTCCAGGCAAATCTTGAGCAGGTGTGTTTTGAACTTGTCAGGTACATAGCGCCTACGAAAGGAGTAAGATTATGCAAACAAGAAAACTAAGCTGGACAGATCTTAACTTATCCACTGTTGGATTAGGCACCTGGGCAATTGGAGGTGCTGGTTGGAAATTCAGCTGGGGTCCCCAGGATGATAGAGAATCTATTTCTACCATCCGGCGGGCACTGGAGAAGGGAATAAACTGGATAGACACCGCCCCGGTTTATGGGCTGGGTCACTCCGAAGAAATTGTGGGTAAGGCGATTAAAGAATCAAGAGATAGACCCATCATTGCCACTAAGTGCACCCGGCTCTGGGATAAAGATGGGAACCCCTACGGTTGTCTGAAGAAAGAGAGTATTCGTTCGGAGGTTGAAAGGAGCCTGAAGAGGCTCAAAATAGAGGTTATTGACCTCTACCAGATTCATTGGTCAGATCCCGATGAGGATATTGAAGAAGCCTGGAGTGCTATAAAAGATTTGGTAATAGAAGGTAAAGTTCGCTATGCTGGGGTGTCCAATTTTAGTGTAGAACAAATCAGACGTATCCAGCCCATTCATCCTGTAGCCTCTCTTCAGCCACCTTACAGTATGATCGAGCGTGGCATCGAAGAAGAACTCCTTCATTACTGTTCGGCAAACAATATCGGAGTAATCGTATATAGTCCCATGCAAAAGGGGCTTTTAACAGGAAAATTTACCAGAGAACACATGCAGAGTTTGCCCCAGGATGACCACCGACGTGAAGATCCGCACTTTCAGGAGCCTGAGCTCGGTGCTAATCTTAAATTGGTTGAAGATCTCTGCTCTATTGCCGAAAAGAGCGGTAGGACCGTGGCGCAGCTAGCGATAGCATGGGTACTGCAGCACTCTGAAGTAACTGCAGCCATTGTGGGTGCAAGGCATCCGTCTCAAATCGAGGAAACTATTACTGCCGGAGAGTCAATGCTCTCTAAAGAAGATATCAGTGCCATTGATACGCTACTCAACAAACGTCAGAAGGAATTGAAACTGGAGTGAGTTGTCAAATAACAGTCGAGCTGTCTTTGCTGATAGTCCAAAAGCACTTTGTGCGTGGTCTGACCTTTGGGGAAAGACTGGGTTAGAATCATGAAGGAAGATTTAGACCGGACTTGTTGGATACTGCTTCAATCTTCTTTTGCATCCTAGTCCCACCATGAGAAGGGATGCTCTGTATTGGTATGAAGAAGCAATTAAAATGACGGCTAAACTTGGAGCTAAGGGAACAGGTGGGCATGTAGGAGGTTTATCAATGGATGACTTACGTCATTCTGAGAGGAAAGAGTATCTTGCGCAATACTTAGTAGATTCACTGCAGTATCTTAGGCAAATAGGAAGTAAAGAGGGAATTATTGTACCGTCAAAAATACTTGAAGCGATCGAGCGTTCGCGCACGGAGCAGGTGACGTTAATACTTGAAGTTGTTCATCCTTTTGAAGCTGAGGAAACAAAGATAAAGAACGATCTAAAGGAAAGTGTCGATTATTGGAGGAAGTTCCTCAAAAGCCTACGACGTACCTTGGTTTCTAGCTGCAACCCGTTGCACGTTAGTACTGTCAAGATGAATGCGTACTTTTATCACAAGTGTTTGAATGGTTTACCTCCCCGTTTTCGTTGGTTATCTGAATCAATGAGAGGCATCTGCTGCACCTTCTAGTCTTACTAGTTCACGTTTTGAGCTGTATGGAAGCCCCTGGCTTTCATCTTTATCGGCATCTAATTCCAAGAAATCAACGCGAATATGGTTCAATCCGGAAAAAGGACTCATGCAATGCTCGAAGTTATCTGTTTTGGTGAAGCTCTGGTAGATATGGTCGCTTCAGAGAATGGAGTTTCACTGGACAAGGCAGCCGCGTACCTCCCCGTACCGGGGGGAGCAGTGGCCAACGTAGCTGTTGGTCTCAGGAAACTGAACGTTGCTTCTGGTTTCATGGGCAAATTGGGACGTGATCCCTTCGGAAATCTCCTTACAACGACCCTTAACCGATACGGAGTGGACATAAGAGGGTTAAGCTTCACTGAGGATGCCCGTACCACCCTGGCCTTTGTCTCTAATAGAGAAGAGGGATTTTTTTTCTACCGTAATCCAGGAGCAGACATGATGATGCTACCGGAAGATGTAGATGAGTCACTGATCAAGGAGGCAATGATGTTTCACTTTGGCTCAGTCAGCATGAGCAGCGAGTCATCCCAATCCGCTACTCTGCTGGGACTTGAATATGCACGGCGACATCGTCTCTTGGTTTCCTTTGACCCGAACTACCGTCCTCAGCTTTGGCCAAATGAAAGACAAGCCAGGAGAACGATAAGGGAGGCGATGAGCCAGGTGGATATAGTCAAGCTTAGTCTGGAGGAACTCGAGTTCTTGACGGGTACAAGTAATCTCGAGGACGGAAGCGAGAATATTCTAAGCCTCTCAGCCAGTGTGGTGATAGTTACTGTAGGGGAAAAGGGGAGTTTCATAAATACAGGGAAGCTTTCCAGATTCGCTAAGGCTCCTAAAGTTCGCACCGTGGAAACTACAGGATGTGGAGACGCTTTCACAGCGGCCATCCTCTCAAAAGTCATAGACTGGAAACGACAGGATAAGAGTATGGTTGATTTAAGAGCCAACGAGCTTCACCGCACTTTACTATTTGCGAATGCAGCCGGAGCACTGACTGCCACGCGAAGGGGAGTAATGCCTTCTCTGCCTACCTATACGGAGCTGGTAGATTTCATTGCAAGAGATGCAGGCTAGGCCCTGCCCGTCTCCAAAAAACCTAGTACGCAGGTTGTTAAAGAAAGTAAGATGATAGATGAAGGAAAGACCGCTGGGTAACCGGTATGAAGCTTGGGAGGGTTATCGGAGGTGAAATTCGAACCATGAGCGACTTACGGTGTTCCTAGGAATAAAGGAAGTTTGTTAAGGGTGAATGCAGGGCCTCGAGGAGAGATAAGTTCTCCAGTGGCTGGAGAATTGAGGTTTACCGCTTCGCCAAGTACTTGGTGGAAATTGCTACAAGTTGAATTCTTACAAGGAGGTAGCCAGGGAGCTTTTTCCTCAATATACTGGTTATTTTCTTGCTGATGCAACCAGTGTACCAATTGAGGGAGATCCGGAGCTGCGCAGAGCTGTTTGAGAGGTATTTCTTGGGATTCCGATTCAGTTTTGTATTAGACATCTTCACAAATACCATGTGTATCATCTAAAGTATCTATTCCTCGCCTTTACCACTTGTCTCTAAATCGAATTCTTGCCTCAAAAAATGCCCAGATCCATGTTTTTTCAAGCTTTTATCCAAAAGTTGGGGGATGGCAAGAACGCGAGGGGGTTGACACTTGTGGAAAAATTATTATATTCTAAGTTAGTAATCCTAATTAAGAAAGTTATACTAAAATTCAGAGAGAGAACTCTGTGTTCATGTAGAAAACACAGGGGGAAAATAGGTATTCTAATGGGAATAAGAAATTTAAACGAAGGGCGGGTTTTAAAGACTATTGAGAAAAATGGCTCTATTTCCAGGGCTGATATTTGTAAGATGATAAGGTTAACCCCTCCCGCCGTCTCGGATATTGTTAAGGGCTTAATCGATAGGAGCATAGTTAATGAAATTGGGAAAGGGGACTCATCGGGAGGGAAAAGGCCGATTTTGTTAAAATTAAATCCAAGAGCTGCCTATATGCTTGCCGTAGACTTAGGAGGAGAAAGTGGTATGAGAGCAGCCTTAATGGACCTGTCTAATGACATTGTCGAGGAGAGACTTGGCCCGAAGATAGAGTTTCTAAAGGACAAGGAGCTAAAGCATGTATTAGATACGGCAGTGAACGATCTTATAAAAGAGACGGATGTCCCAAAGGATAAGATATTGGGCATATGTATTGGTGTGCCGGGGATTATAGATTTCAAATTGAAAAAGGTTACCATAGCTCCTTATATGAACTGGGAGGTATCTTTGGAGGATTTTGCCTTAAGGAAAATTGGAATACCCATTACCATCGAAAACGATGTTAATTTGATGGCATTGGGCGAGAGGGCTAAGGGAATAGCGCAGAGAATCGACAACTTTGTCTTCGTTGGCGAAAGGATTGGAATAGGCGCTGGCATTATAACTAATGGAAAACTTTATACAGGGGCTAATAATGCTGCTGGCGAAGTAGGGTACCTGTTAATTGATACGAAATATGCCCACAGAAATAATAAAGGCTACGGCTGTTTCGAAAAATTAGCAAGCTACAAGGCTATTGTGGAGAGGACAAGGAAGAAAATAGACAAAACGGTTAGAGCCATTGACGTCTTTAGGATCGCTGCCAGAGGTGACAGCATTGCCATTGGAATTGTTAAGGAGACATTGAAATTTCTTGCCTCCGGCATTAGCAATATATCTTGCGTGCTTGATCCGGAATTAGTGGTTATAGGAGGGGGGATTTCAATTTTACCGGAGGATTTCCTTGAGGAGATAAGGACAAACATCAAAGAGGTAATTCCTCTTGTCCCAAGGATAGAATTTTCCAAGTTAGGGGAGGATGGGGTCTTAATTGGTGCTGCAGCGAAGGTACTTGAGCCCTTGAAAAGGGAAGGCTTGGTGCTGGTTAAATAAATAAGAAGGAAGTATATTCCATGGACCTACAGCAAATACTGGCTGTACCCAAAGATAAGCTATATAAGATGAGCAAGGTAAAGGTGAATATTCTACCAGACCTAGAAAGTCTGTACCAGCACTTTGCTAGAAGTATAGCCGATGAGATTAAGCAGAACAACGTTCAGGAAAAGTCCACAAGGATAATTTTGCCGGTAGGCCCCACTCCTCAATATCGTGTTTTAGTAGAGGTCTCAAACAGGGAGAAAATAAGCTGGAAAAATGTCTATACCTTTAATATGGATGAGTATCTTGACTGGCAGGGAAGGCCTGTTTCTTTAGATCATCCTATGAGCTTTGAGGCATTTATGAGAAAAAATCTTTTTGACCTTCTTGATGGGGAGATAAGGATTCCGGAGGATCACATTCACTTTCCCTATCCCTTTCGCATCGATGAGATTAGTGAGAAAATTAAAGAGATAGGGGGGATTGATACCTGCTATGGAGGAATTGGCTATCATGGTCACATTGCCTTTAACGAGCCGCCCATAAATAGGTGGTATAAGATATCCAAAGCGGAATTCAAAAACTCGCTTACCAGGGTTGTGCAATTAGCCCCTGAGACAGTTGTGATTAACAGCGTTGGTGCAGCAGGAGGAAACTCCTCAATGGTACCTCCTATGGCAGTAACCATTGGGATGAGGGATATCCTGTCCTCTAAGAGGATTCGCCTGTATTGCGACGGTGGAGAGTGGCAGAAGGCTATTTTCCGAATAGCCTGTCTAGGGGAAATAAGCATAGATTACCCTGTCACCTTTGTTCAAGAACATCTAGATTGTGTAATTAACGTGGATTCTTATACAGCATATCCTCCAGAATCATCGCCACAGTAATACGAAAATGATTTTTCTTCCTAGAATCGGATGATCTAATTCTCTGTCTTGAAGAAGCAAAACTTAAAACAGGTGCTATTCAGCATTTGGGAGGGGTGTGGATTTCAGACAGAATAATTGCCGTAATAAAGATAAAATGTGCCTGCATGGGTGGAATCTATTTGCAAGGACTAAAGGTAGGTGATAGAGAGAAACAGACCTTACTTTGTCATAGAACTGCTATGTGTTAAGTTGGGTCTCTCGTATCTAGAATTCAGGGCTGAAGGTAAAGGAGCAGAGAGAGATTCTTAGAGGGGAAGAAAGAATGCTTTTAGAAAGTCTTCGCAAAAGAAACCCAGAGTTAATTCGAGTAGCTGCGGAACTTTATTGCGAGAAAAGAATCTCTCCTAACACATATGTGCTTGATTTGGATACAATAAGACAAAACATCAGAAAGATTAAAGAACAAGCTAAAAAGTTCAATTTAAAAGTTTATCCAATGACAAAACAGATTGGGAGAAACCCCCTCGTACTAAAGATAATAAAAGAGGAAGACCTAGGGCCTCCGGTGGCAGTGGACTGGATGGGTGCCAGACAACTTAGTGAGCAAGGAATTAGGATAGGCCACATTGGCCATTTGGTGCAGGTTCCCCACACTGAGGTAGAAAGTATTCTAAAGTTGAGACCCGAGGTTTGGACGGTATTCAGTCTGGAAAAAGCCAAACAAGTAAGTGAAGTTGCATGCTACCTAGGTGTTAGGCAAAGAGTTCTGTTAAGAGTAGCGGGTGAGAATGATACGTTCTATCCTGGGCAAGCAGGGGGTATTCTAGAAAAAGAAGTGATAGAGATAGCCAAGAGAATATGTGATCTACCAAATATAGACTTGGTAGGTGTAACAAGCTTTCCCTGCCTGCTGTTTGATGTAAATCGAAAGGATGTTTATACTACTCCAAATTTAGATACCATCCTTAAAGCAGCAGAAGAATTAGAAAACACTTTAGGAATAGCAATCACACAGATAAATGCCCCTGGAACTACTTCTGCAGTCACTATGGAGATTCTTGCTAAGAAGGGAGCTACTCATGTTGAGCCTGGTCATGGGATGTCGGGTTCAACGCCCTTGCATGCATTTAAAGAATTGCCAGAAATTCCAGCTATTGTTTACCTTACAGAAATCTCACATATATATGCTAAGCAAGCTTATTGCTATGGAGGGGGACTTTATGTTGATCCCGTGATTCCCCAATATCCCTTAAGAGCATTAGTGGGTGCGACCACGGATAGACTTTTGGAACAGAAATTAAATGTAGAGCTGGTTCCGTTAGGTGGAATCGACTATTATGGTATGATTCAATTAAATAGACATAACAACGTTAAGATCGGGGACATAGTAATATTTGGATTTAGACCTCAGATATTTGTAACTCGAGCCAATATAGCTGTTATCTCGGGTATACAGAAAAACACTCCAAGAATTGAGGGTATTTTTTGCCAAACATGGCTCCAAGATGGAATACTCAAGAATCAGTCAGAATTCGAGAGTAGTGGTAGAAGTGTTTAATTCCCTGGTTGTCCCAACTTTACAAGAATACCCATAAGGGAGGAAATAGCCGACGATGAAAAGTTTGATAATAAAACAACATACAGTAGAACAAGTTCAAGAAGGGAAATTTCGGCATATCCAAAGCCTTTGGCATGGAAAAGAGAGAATCGGTGCCTGCAGCATTGTCTATCTTTTTTGTTTGATTGGGATGGACTAAACTAGAACGGGAAGGAGGTGAGAGACCAGGAAGATAAGTGGGCCCATTACCCGGGGAGAGAAAGCATTCCAAAAACAGAAGTGCTAAGAGATTAGTCCCTTTTTTGGGAGCTTTCCCCGGAAGAATGAATCATGTCCTCTCTAGGAGGATATGAATATCAGGAGGAGTAGCAGAAAATGAGAAGGAAAGTACATACACTCACTGTTAGGATGGTTCTGGTGGCAGCTATGGTGATTGCTACCAGTCTGGGTACGGGCTTTCTTTCCGGAGCTTCTGCAGGGGAGGCGGCAGGAAAGTTCAGAGAAGTACAATTGGGCTGGATCCTGGACTTAGAGAAGAAGCTGAGTACACCTTTGACTCCAGGCGGGCCAGCGGGTGAATCCGTAACGACAGCCGCACAGTTGGAACTCACAGACCAAGAAAAAGAGGTTGCCAAGCACCTGGAATTGGGAGAATACTATTTTATGGGTGCAACTCTCGACATAACAGAAGTATTGAACAAGATTGGGATGGATGCAGTGCTTGCTGGGGTGGGGAAAGCGCCGGTATCGTTCATGGGTTCCGAGTCGATAGCGGAACAAATAGATCAAATAGAGAGTCTAGCAGCCAAAGCGGGTGATACGGCCTTCATAGTGGCGCAAGCATATGAGGCAGTAACTACTGGACCACCCTTTAGTAGGCTGTCAGAGGCTGGGGTTCCGCAGCTTCACAACTGGACCACACCGGTGGGTCTAGCCGATACAGCTAACTACATAGGCCTGGTAGATGCTGATGGATATGGACAAGGAACAGCCGCGGCTGAGATACTTGCCTATGCGATGAACTATGAGGGGGAGGTCGGGATAATATACTTCGCCCTGGAGCAATGGACAAATGTTATGCGTCTCAAGGGGGGTGAGGAAACATTTGCCAAGTACCCCGGCATTAAGGTAGTTACGAAAAAAGGATTCACCGATCCAGCACAGGGATATGATATAGCGGTGGGAATGTTACAAGCTAACCCGGAAATAGATGCTATTTGGGCCACCTGGATGATGGGGCCAGCAACGGGGGCAGCTGAGGCCGTGATTGCCCTAGGGAAGGAAGGTGAGGTGATTGTAGCTGCTCCGGACCTCGGAGGTATAACTGGAGCAAGATTCATTGCCGATCCTAAGCATCCCATAATCGGGTCAGGCGCAGCCGATTGCATAGAGATGGGAAGGAACTCCATTAACGCCGCACTCAAGTGGTTGATGGGTAAGAAAGATGAAGTGAGAGGCATCTACACTGTTAGTCGCGTCTACCCCATTGTAAGAAGTAACCTTGTGGATGGGTTCTACAAACAGACGCGGGGTAGTCTGGGCTTCCTGCCTCGAGAAGTGTTAGAGCTGCTGGAAGAATAGAGCAGATTACAAAGAGCTAACAATACCGCAAGATAGATGGCGAGGTGAGTAGCCAGATATCATGCTGCTCACCTCACCCTGTTTTGGGCCGGGGCGGAGAGAACCGTAAGAAGCCCCCATACATCTATTTAGAACCGGGTAAGGTGGAGGTACGATCAGAGTTGATTAACTCAAAATCTGGAAGATCTTCGTCAAAGGAACGCACAGATTCTAATGTGGCCCTGGAATGCAAGAATATATCAAAGTATTTTGCTCACATCCAGGCTCTCAAGGATGTGAGCTTCAAGTTAAGAAAGGGAGAAATCTTAGGATTAGTAGGAGATAACGGGGCTGGTAAATCCACTTTGATTAAGATTATTCGTGGAGTGATGAGTCCCACGAGTGGTGAAATCTACGTTGAAGGAGAGAAGAAGAAATTCAACAGTCCCAGAGATTCTATCCGAGAGGGCATACAGTGTGTTTATCAAGAGTCGGCCTTGGTTGAACAGTTAAGTGTAGCAGAGAACTTCTTTATCGGACAGGAGCCTGTCAAACGATATGCAAAGGGTCTCTTCAAATTCGTTGACTACAAAAAGATGAGAGAAGAGGCCAATAAATACCTTGCCAGGATGGGATTTCACCTCGACGTCGTGGAAGAAATCAGAAACTTTTCTGGGGGAGAAAGACAGGCAGTTGCGGTAACGAGGGCGTTGTACTTTACTCCGAAAATCCTGCTCTTGGACGAGCCAACCACAGCTTTATCCGAAAAGGCGAAATCAAGACTATTCAGTCTTTTTCAAAAAACTAAAGAGATTTGTCCAATGATTTTTGTAACCCATGATCTAGATGATGCTATTCAGCTATGCGACCGGATAATAATACTCAAACTTGGAGGAATAACTTTTGAGTCCGAGATCAAAAGTGGCCTCAGGAAGGAACATATACTCCAACATATGTAAGGAAAGAAACCTATGGATACTCATGAAGTAAAGAAGATGCTTTTTGACATAAATGGTATTGTCTTGGTGATATCAATCGGCGGTCTGATTATTCTATTTTCCTACTCGAGTCGGTACTTTTTCACCCTGACGAATTTTAGAGTAATACTTGAAACCATGAGTGTTCTAGCTATCCTGGCGATAGGGGCGCACTTCTTGCTAGTAGGAGGTGAAATAGATATTTCATTTGTTTCAGTACTTGAGCTCTCCGCTATGGTAGTGGCACTTTCTAGCCCGGGTAACACGTTTTATATCATACTCGTCGCGCTGCTTGCCGCAATTGCCGTGGGTATTGTCAATGGTTTTTTTGTAACAAAGGTGGGGATACCATCCTTCCTTGTGACTCTGGCCACGATGGTAGGAGTGCGAGGAATAGTTTTCCTGATAAGTAACTATAGATCCGTTCTACTCAGGAATGATCTGGTGCCGCAGATATTCTATGGTAGATTCCTCGGCGGCATCTCCTCAGCTGTGTTCTGGATGCTTGGGGCGATTGTCGTATCCGCAATTATTCTGAAATATACGAGGTTCGGTCGATGGGCGTACGGGACCGGGGGAAACGAAAGAGCAGCAAGGTTGATGGGAATCCCTACAGACAGAGTAAAATTCACGCTTTTCATCATAAGCGCTATAATGGCTGGGATTGCTGGATTAATACTTGCCAGTAGATCGCTCGCCGCAAGACCGCGCATGGGAGACGGTTATCTGATGCCAGCTATTGCCGCCCCCATACTTGGCGGAGCTCTTCTCACCGGAGGCAGGGGATCGGTCATTAGAACAACGTTGGGTTGCTTGGTGCTAACCATCATAATTAATGGGGTAAACTTGCTGGGATTGGAGCCAGCCTACCGGGACATCTTCATGGGGAGCATTTTGGTAGGGTCACTGTCTATCAGATCCCTACAACAAAAGAGCATAAAGATACCATTCAAAGAAACAGTGAAGTTCTTCAAGCGTTGGAAATTTTCCAGGATGCACCATAGAACAAATCGGAGGTGAACATGACAAAGAGGAAGAACTTGGCGGTAAAGCCTAGAGATAACGGGCTGTACATAGATGAGGAGGGAATTTCTGTATATAGCGGGGCTGTTCATTACTGGAGATTAGACTCTAACAAATGGGGAGAAATACTGGAAAAAGTCAAAGGAATGGGCTTTAAAGTAGTTACAACCTACATACCGTGGGAGATTCACGAGGTTAAGAAAGGCCTGTTCGATTTTGGGAAGAGAGAGCCAAGTACAGATATTGACAAGTTCTTGATAATATGTGAAGAGAAAGGGCTGAAGGTGTTGGTCAGGCCCGGACCCCAAATAAACTCCGAACTGACCTGGTTTGGATATCCTAGACGGATTCTGGAAGATCCCGAAATTCAAGCCAGGACTGCTCAGAATACAAAGGCTGTGCTTACTCAAGTGCCTCGCCCCATTCCAGCGCTGAGTTATACCTCAGAAAAGTTCTTCAACGAGACAGCAGAGTGGTACAATGCTATTTGTCCCATTTTGAGTAAGCACAAGGCTCCCCAGGGCTGTATAATAGGAGTACAGGTGGATAACGAAATGGGGTACTTTTTTCACATCAACCCATATATGGCCGACTACAGTGATTCCTCAATTAAGAATTACCAGAGATTTTTGAAGGGGAAATATCAAACCACAGAAGACCTAAATCATCTATACGGAACTACCCACGAATCCTTCGAAGAGGTAGATCCACCCAGAAGATTCGAGGGCGAGAAAAAGGAAGACCTTCCCTACTACATAGATTGGATCGAATACCGGGAACATTACCTTATCGACTCACTGGATAGATTGGCGGGGATGATGAGGGAAAGAGGTTTGGACGATGTGCCGCTCTTCCATAACTACCCTCACCCTCTGGGTCCTGGAGGATCAGTAGGTGCCGCCACTACCCCGTTTAACCTTCCAGATTTGGAAAAGAAGTTGGATTTCGTTGGGTTCGACATCTACTCCACCAAGGAACTCTATGACCATCTGAAAACTATTGTTTCCTATGTCGCGGGATGCAGCAGATTTCCATTCATTCCTGAGTTTATAGCAGGAGTATGGCCTTGGTACCTCCGGCCGGCTAAGCTAAATGATGAAGAATTCGTGACCAAGGCCGCATTAATGCACGGGATAAAAGGATTCAGCAGGTATATGATAGTAGAGAGAAACAAGTGGATGGGTTCTCCTATAACAAGAGATGGACAGATAAGGGATGATCGTTACGAATTCTTCAAACACATCAATGAGTTTCTGAGAGAATATGAATTTTCAGATTTTAAGAAAAAGTGCGAAGTAATGCTTCTGTCTAATAGAGATTATGATAGATTGGAGGCAGCCGGGGTTTTGATACCATTTCCTGGTGATTTTCTTGAGCCTCTTCTAGGTTTCTCGGAGTATCCCGACTTCACTACAGTCTCGGAAAGCAACTTCGGGTTTGATGAGCCTATACAACTGGTCAAAACGGAGTGGTTTGATACTTGCTATCGAGGTTTGACCGAGCAGGGATATTCTTTTGTCTTAGGTGACACTTCCTTGAGCATAGATAAGCTCAAGGAATACAAGGTGTTAGCTTTGAGTTCATTTGAATACATGAGTTCTGAGCTGCAAGAGAAGCTCTTGGAGTTCGCCAGAGATGGTGGGATGGTGATACTTGGTCCCAAACTTCCTGTCTTAGATGAGCAGTTCCGGGAGAAAGACATACTGAAGAAGCATCTCTCGCCCCAGAAGAAGGTTGAGATCATCCTGGATGACAAAACAGAGGGATTTAAGTATGAGATGGGTAGGGGCAGCGTGGTCTATCTGCCAGAACTTGATAAGAGGAAACTTGGGAGGATCTTGCACCAAATTTTACAAAATGCTGATGTTTGGAGAGTAGAGAAAAATGATCCGAGAGTGGATGTAACAATCCACGAAAACGTCAAAGAGCCTAAACGTAGAGTGGTCTTTGTTGCAAACCCAACTTCCAAGACGATCCAAGCAGAAATAAAGTTAGATGAGATTCCGGTATCTATTAGGGAGGTGTGGGAAAAGAGAGCCGTGGAAATAAAGAATGGACAACTTGTTGAGGAGTTGGCTCCATACACAATCATGATATATGAGTGCTTATTGAAGGAGGGATAATATGTTACACGAAAACCCATTGATGATTGATATAGATGTTGATCAATGGCGAAACCTACATGAGAGGTTTCTGGAGTCCGCGAAAGAAAAGAGGAGAATAATTATAATCCATGAGGAAGGGAAGATATTAAAGTTCGTTCATTCTGAAGGAGAGGACATCATCAAGACCGTCAATAAAGTCACCAATTCCCTGAGAGATGCCCAAGAAGTCTACCAAGACAACAAGGGAAACACTGACTTCGTAGTAGTGCTGGAGCGGAAAGCCGTGGAACAGTTCTTCGCGGGAATCCAAGACTCTTGGAGGGCTGAGGAGGATTTGGATGAATATGTTTACAGGATGTATCTAAAACTTGACCAGTACAAGGAGGGGATAGTTACTTACCCTGGACCGGCCAGGGAAAATCTGGGGTTACATTGGAGAATACCAGTAAGCTATCCTCAGGTCAAAGAGCTTGTTCAAAGATTCATTCCCCCTAACTCAGTAGTTGTGGTTGCGGCCTTTGAAAACAGCAACCTAATTTGGGGAAGTTTGGTGATAGGGTTTGATGAAAAAAGAAAAATAAAGCTGATCACAACCGTAGAGAAATCACTAATTACACGGGATTGGAAGAAAGAGTACGAACAAGTTGTAAAGTGGGCGGAGGAGAGATTCTGGAAATGCTCACTTGGTCTTTTCATGGACACAGATAGCATTAAACCACTGTTAGAAAGCAACGGAAACTACTTGAAGACCCTGAGGGATTTAATCAGAGAGGGTAAGTTGATAGCTGATCCAGTGTCTGAAACCTTCCAGCAAGAACTTGCTTGGTCAAATTTACACCCTATTAGTTAAGGCTAATCCCGGCCAAATACCTACCAAATTGCTCCTCTTTTGTCCTCAAACAGGCAATTCTCTATCTGGGCTTATTCTTTCTTCTCTATGGCGTCCAAATGGATGTAATATGGGGAAGACGGTCTTCTCCGTCTCCGCACCCCCCAGTTTTCTATATGAAATGAAATTATCTCCACATACAGAAGGGTAGGGGACACCTGGTTAGTATTTTTCAAGGAGGTCATATTTTGTGAATCTTTCTCATACATTTCAGCTCCCTTAGTAAAATTCTTCCTACCTCATCCTTTACAATTCTCACCTTTTCCCCTGACTACAAAATCTTAAGTTATTAGTTAATTTTTGCTATATATACGCCTGTTATCATACAATTGCTGCATAAATATTATGCTCTTATAGAGAATTGGTCTGTTAAGTCCTGTATAAAGCGGTTTCACGTTGAAAAGCAGTGCTTTTAAAGAAAAAGACGGTTTCCCTAGTGCTGTTCAGATGCGGGTTTCGATGGATAGAAGATTTTGATGTGTATTTTAATGTTGATGAAGGGTCTTAGGATTCTAAGTGAAGGAAATGGTGTAAATATTTAGGACGATTGAGCGAATTTGGTTGGTTAGAGGGAATTAGGCCTGTGTTAGTTGTTGTTAAACTTTAGATTTAGAAGATATTTTAGTTGTTTATGGTGTTTTCGTTAGTTTTTTTAATGCTTATTATGTTCCGATAAGATATATTATGTAAACCAAAATGAAAATGAGAGAAAAATGACATATTTTGAAAGGCCTTTGCTATAAGGCAAAGAGAAACCAATGTGAACTTAAAGTTAGCGATTCCCGATTTACTTTAAGTTTGAAGAAAGGCACTTTAGGTTTTGGTAAAAACCCCCTAAGATTGGATGTTTGTGATTGGGAGAAAAGGGAAGTAATCTGGGTTGGATTTGTTAGGGTTGTGTCATTGCGAGGCTAATATATACCTCAAAGCTAGAATAAATTCCATAGGAAAGGCCAGAGAAAATTCCATAGTTAAAAAGGATATGAAAAAAATAAAGAAAATGCTAAAATTCTTCCTTGA
>SDBU01002128.1_pt1 | contig 26953 bp, 27 predicted proteins | sample 2277071 | NCBI WGS metagenome assembly SDBU01 (sample SAMN10397929, study PRJNA504765) | marine sediment metagenome | isolation source: marine sediment core GS08_GC12, 126 cmbsf | place: Arctic Ocean: Gakkel Ridge, Loki's castle | collected 2008 | reverse complement strand
AACACCGCGTAGCGGGCGGCCTTGCGTCGCCCGTACTGCCTCGCTGGAGACAAGGCCCGTCCCCACGCGACAACAATCGTGCCTTTTGAGACAACCTCCTCGCCATAGGTTTACAGAGGTTGTTACGCGCTCCTTTTCCACCTTCCAATATACCCCCGCCCATCCACGTTGTCTACTGAAAAACTCAGTCGGATATGAGACCCGGACGAACGGGCTTGTTGAAAAATCCTAATTACGTTGTGTCGAGTCTTGGACACGCTGAAAGCGTGGTTGTGACCCGAAACCTAACTTCTTGTTGGACAACGGCGGCGGGTCACACGAATTCGCTGACACGAATTCGCAAGACCCACCGCAACACGCTAAAGGGACTTTATCAACACTCCCGAACGTCCGGGCCACCCGCCGCTCTAATCAAGCAGCTATAGCATTCAGTTTCGATATGATGACTGGGCGCCTAACTGCCGGCGGACCTTGCCATCGGCAGGTTTAGGAATCAATCTCCCGACAAATATCGATCTTTCGAACGAGAACCTGAGTACAAGGCTGTATGTACAAGTGATTGACAATCGGACGAATAATGCGTATAATAAAAGGTTGTGATAAATATGATACGTGCATATCTGACGTGGGCGTTGTGCCTGCTCTTCGTAACTGGGATTACTCTTAGCAGCTTTGGATATGTCCTGTGCCTGGGGGATGACGGCCATATCAGAACGGAATCGATCCACCATCCGTGTTGCAGTGACCCCGAAGGAGTCCGTTTGTGTGAACAGACCGGGACCGACCACGATCATCATGGATGTACGAAGTGCACAGATCGGCCCCTAATCCATGACTCACTTCTGCATCGACGCGTGATCCCCAGGACTATTGCCAAGTCAATCGCTTTTCATACAATTGCGATTCTCAACAGACAGCACGTAGATCGAACGACCCCGATGATCACGACCCGATTGATAGATACTCTTCCGCCGTCCTCGGCAAGCGTTCTTCTTTCGACGACTATTCTTCGCTGCTGATTCTTTCATCTCAAGTAACAACTAAATGGCTCTCCGATTCAGCCCGTATACAGGTCTGATTGGAGAATTGCAGTAACCTATTCGGAGAATCGTAGATGAAAGGAAACATACACTTATCAGTAGTCTCTATCCTGGCGATTGTCTTGACCTTATCGTCCAATGCGCGAGCTTTGGACTCATGGCAAGCCCCATTTGATACTGCCGATACAAAAGTAGTATCAGTTGATACCATATTATCACTTGATGACGTCCTCAAACTAGTAGCAGTTGAAAACCCGGTTTTTCGGTCTTTCAGCTTTCAGTTAATGGCTGCGAACAGCAACCTTAAGCAGGCAGGTCTCTGGTCGAATCCAGAATTGACCGCTGAATTTGAGGAGGTCGGTTGGGATGCCCCAGGGTTCAAAGAGTTTGAATTCACTTTTTCGCTTGCTCAGGAATTTGAGTTTTTCGGACAGCGGGGCGCAAGAAGAAATGTTGCCAATGCCGGAATCAATGCGACCAATTTGCAGATAAAGCAGGCGACATTTGATCTCTATCTCGAAACAAAGCGGCGATTCCAAACTCTTGCCCATGCGCAGCAAGATGTAATTCTTTCTCAAGCATCATTTGAATTGGCTAAAGAAATCGTCGAGAACATAACCTACCGACTTGAGGGAGGAGCAGCCCTGCAATCGGAGCTTCTTCTGGCCAAGCTGGAAGAACAACGGGCCGAGTTTGCATTGGATCAGGCAAAGCAAGATGTGATGGCCATCGAAGCTACTTTGGTTTCTCTGTGGAACGGAAAACCTTCGGGTTTGAAAGTTTCAATCAACACCAAACCTGGCTACACCAAATTACTGGATCATGTAATTACTATATCAAATAGCATTGATTCCACTCGTGACATTGTGCAAATGCATAGTGAAGCGGCACTACTTCACGCTGAAAAAAGACTGGCCGTAGCAGAAGCGAAGCCTACCCTTGTTCTCAATGGAGGCTTCAAGAGATTTGAAGTGAATAACTCCAAGTCATTTCTCTTTGGTATTTCATTGCCAATCCCATTTTTCAACCGGAATCAAGGGAAACGTGAGAGCATAGATGCCAAGCTGCGTTCTCTGGATTACAAAATCGAACAGTCAAGAAACGAAACTATGGGAACGATTCAGTCTCACACTATCCGCTTGAGTCAACTAATAGATAAACATGCAACTTTGGTTTCCTTGCTCCTGCCCACCGCGGAAAAAGTATACCGTACCCTCCAAAATGCATATGAAGCAGGCCGGGTACCATATACACAGCTGCTTGAAGCAAAAAGATATCTTAATGATCTTAACTTTGAAAACAATGACATGCTTTTGGCAATTCAAGAACAGATTATCGCCCTGGAACACCTCTCTGGAGTTGCATTGCGTGTAGATAAGGAGGACTGAGAAATGTATAGATATGTGATATTCTTCATTGCCTTGCTATTACCCTGGTTCCTTTCTGATGTATCGGCTCAAGATGACCACGACCACATTAACGAACAAAAGATCACAGAAGTACATGATGACCATGAAGATCATGACCACGCCAAAGATGACGATCAGGAGTCACATGATGATCATGCTGATATCGACGATCATGAGGGGCACAGTGATGAGCTTATAGTAGAGTTGACTCCGGAAGCGATGAAACTTGCCGGCATCACGATATCGAGTGTAAAGCGAGGACGCATTGCCCGGACTATTGAATTACCGGGAGAAGTTGGATTTAACGAAGACAGAGTCGCTCATATTGCGCCTCGGTTTGCAGGTATCGCTCTACAAGCCAAATACAGAGTTGGTGATTACGTTTATGAAGGCGACGTTGTTGCGATAGTTGAGAGTAATGAAAGTATGAACTCATACTCCATAAAAGCGCCAATCTCCGGATGGGTTATTGAACGACATGTTACTACTGGTGAGTTCGTCTCCGAAGAAAACAGTATCTATGTGATCGCGGATCTGTCGACGGTCTGGGTAAACCTGGCGGTTTATCCCAAGGATGCCGACCGCGTCAAGAAGGGACAAGTCGCCGAGATCAAAGGAATTGGATCAAAAAACATCACTGCCGGATCAATCGAGTATGTTACACCGGTAATGGATCTTCGGACGCGAAGCTTAACAGCCAGGATCACCCTCTCCAATCCTGACTATTCATGGCGTCCGGGATCTTTTGTTCAAGCTACCATCACGACAGAAACCGGCAACAACGGTCTTGTAGTGGAGAAAAGTGCCGTTCAGTATCTGGATGAGAAGAATGTGCTTTTTGTAGTTGATGGACCCAACAGGTTTAAGCCGATAGAGATTATCACCGGTGACAGCGATCACAACTACATTCAGATTCTGAGTGATCTTAGCATTGGTACAAAATACGTTTCAACCGGCGCCTTTGAGCTGAAGGCTAAGATTGTAACAAGCAATCTGGACGCTCACGCCGGACATGGTCATTAAGGGGAGGCAGTATCAATGAAACGACTTTTTGAACTAGTACTAAGAAACCGTCTCCTTGCGGTAGTTCTGCTGATTGGTGTCATTGCTCTTGGCTTGTTCCAGTACAAGAATCTGCCGACTGATGCCTTCCCCGATATCTCTCCAGTGATGGTGCCGGTGTTCGCTGAAGCCCACGGAATGGCGCCGGAAGAAGTTGAACGTCTCATAACATTTCCAATTGAATCAGCCATGAATGGCCTGCCCAAAGTGAGGTTGATAAAGTCAACATCGGCTTTTGGTATGGCTGTCATATATGTCTATTTCGAAGATGATGTTGATATCTACTTTGCCCGTCAGATAGTTGCGGAACGCCTGGCCGGTGCTTCGGGTGAACTTCCCGAGATGCATGAACCACCCGGCCTGGGCCCGATTTCGACGGGTCTCGGTGAGGTTTATATGTACTATCTCACGGCCGACAGCACGGTCGACACCGAGGGTAAACCGCTTGATACATATTTGCGTGAAATCAATGATTGGGTTGTCAAGTACCAACTTCAGACTATTAAAGGTGTGACCAAAATCCTGTCCATGGGTGGTCACATACTGCAATATCAAATCACCGTTGATCCCTACGCGCTCAACAAATATGATCTTGGTTTTGAAGATATCGTGGAGGTGGTGACCAATAACAATCGCAATGCTGGTGGGCAGTTTCTGGTTCTTGGCTCTGAGGAATACCTGGTCAGAGGGGTAGGTCTGGTCGAAACGCTGGACGACCTCAGGAACATACAACTCAAAGTTGTGAACGGGACGCCCATTCGGTTGGGTGATGTGTCCGAGGTCGCCTTTGGTCGCGAAATCCGCCGCGGAGTGGTCACTCTCAATGGTGAAGAAGAAGTGGTCGCGGGCATCGTAATGAAGTTGTTTGGAACCAATACGTCAGATGTCATAGCGGGACTAAACCAAAAGATACCTGAAGTTCAGGCGTCCTTGCCAGAAGGTGTCAAGTTAGTTCCTTACTACAACCAAAGCGCATTGGTAAGCAATGCAGTCAGTACCGTCAGGGATGCGCTGCTTATGGGGGCGCTCCTTGTCATCTGTGTCCTGGCTCTTTTTCTGGGAAATGCACGCAGCGCCTTCATTGTCGCCCTGGCACTTCCAGTTTGCGCACTGATTGCGGCTATTTTCATGAGTTCTGCTGAGATGTCAGCTAATCTTATGTCCCTCGGGGGAATTGCCATTGCTATTGGTATGCTTGGCGACGCATCAATTGTAATTGTAGAGAATATCTATCGACTCCTTGGCGATGAAGCCAATAAGGACAAGAGTAAAACCCAGGTTATTGTCTCGGCCTGCGCCGAAGTGGCCAGACCGATATTTTTCTCGGTCTCGATTATCATCATTGTCTTCCTGCCTTTGTTTACGCTTGAGGGTGTCGAGGGGAAAATGTTCTCTCCAATGGCCTTTACCATCACCTTCGCACTGTTGGGATCTTTGTTAGCTGCTCTGGTTTTTTCACCGGTGCTCTCTTCACTCCTTTTGAAGAAGGGCAAGCGAAAGGAATTCGTTTTTGTCAGGATGCTCAAAGCTGTCTATAGACCTTTCCTGGGTCTGGTACTACGCTTCAAAGCGATTATCCTGGCTCTGACCCTATTGCTGTTTGTCGGGACCCTCTACTTACTATCACATCTCGGCACAGAGTTTATCCCGACGCTCGAGGAAGGCGCCGTTCAGATCAACGTTGCTATGGCCCCGTCGATTTCGTTGGAAAAAGCTACCGAGACTATCATGAAGATTGAGAGGATCGTCATGGGGTTTGACGGTGTCGCTCAGACAATAGGAAAAATCGGTCGACCTGAAGCCGGCAGCCACCCGCATCCGATTAATGCCTCGCATCTTCAGATAATGCTCAAGCCTAAAGAAGAGTGGCGGGAGTACGAGTCTAAAGCGGAACTTGTCGAAGCCCTGAATGAGAAACTGTCGGAGTATCCGGGCATCCAAATAGTCTTTTCGCAGCCGATTCAGAGTATGTTCGATGAACTGCTCTCTGGAGTTAAGACGCAATTGGCCATCAAGCTCTATGGCGAGGACCTCACCGTGCTTCGCAACACAGCTGAACAAATCAAAGAAGTCATACAACCCGTTGAAGGGCTGGTCGACCTCTCCACCGAACAGAGTTTCGGCCAACCACAGGTGCATATTGTCGCCAATCGTGAAGCCTGCGCTCGCTACGGAGTGAATATCTCAGCAATTCTCGAAATTGTGGAACACGCGGTCGGTGGCGAAGAAGTTTCGCAGGTCTATCTCAACATGCGACGATTCGGTATCTATGTCCGCTACGATGAAAAGTACCGCAACGATCCTGAGGCGATCAAAAACCTGATGGTGCACACGTCCGAAGGTGTCCTGATTCCTCTGGCTCAGGTGGCCGAGGTTGAGACGGTGATCGGTCCTATCCAGATCAACCGCGAAAACAACCAGCGAAGGTGGATCGTCTCCGGTAACGTGCGCGGTCGCGACATGGGCGGTGTCGTGCGTGATATAAAGAGACTGATCCGGGAAAAGATCGACCTGCCCTCCGGTTACTACATTGAGTATGGCGGACAGTTTGAGAATCAGGAACGGGCCATGAAGAGGTTGAGCATCATTGTACCGGTCACCTTGGCGATGATCTTCCTGCTCTTGTACGTGTCACTCGGGACGCTTCGCAGCGCTACGTTGATATTCATCAACGTCCCCCTGGCCTTGATCGGGGGTGTCCTGGGACTGTACATAACCGGAGAGTATCTTTCGGTTCCGGCCTCGGTCGGCTTCATCGCATTGTTTGGTATTGCCGTTCAGAACGGTCTGGTCTTGGTGACCAGTATAAACCAACTTCGCAAAGATGGAACACCGACCGTTGATGCGATCACTCAGGCCTGCTTGCTCAGGCTGCGACCGGTTTTGATGACTGCCTTGACGACTATCCTCGGTCTCTTGCCGTTGCTATTGTCGCATGGAATGGGATCAGAAGTCCAGCGACCTTTGGCAGTGGTCGTCGTGTTCGGATTGCTTTCGTCCACCTTTCTCACCCTGGTGTTGATTCCGGTACTCTATGAATGGTTTGCGCCAAAGCTGGCGGCAAGTGAGAACAGACATATGGCCTGAGTTGACTCTTGCTGCGGAAGAAGAGCAAGATTCAGCTTTCAAACCCGAAAGGAAGGAAAATGAAACAGGTTTGTAACAGCTTACTACTGATACTGTTGCTCTCAGGAGCGACTTCGGCTCAAGAGTGCGGACCTTCCTGCCCCGTCTGTTCCGGGGCAGGCAACAATGATGGCGCGCTGTTACCCCAGAGATCACTGATGTTATCCGGCATGAGCATACCGACGGCAGAGGAAGAGACGACAGTGCTTAACGCCAGGATTGGAATACTGAGCTGGCTTGACGCCGGTATTGGGTATGCCGTTCGAACCGAAAGAGTCCTTTGGAGCGTGAGAGCTCAGCCGATTTCGGAGCAAGGGAACGGCTGGAAACCAGGGCTTATATTGGGCACCGGCAGCGTTCAGGCAGGCGGAAGCGATCAATCAGCGTATGCACAACTCATCAAGTCCTGGGAATTTAGCGAGTCTTTTGGCTTACGATTATCGACCGGAGCAGCTTCTCTGGTGCCGGATTTTGACCGGGTTTATGGTATGGCAGGGATCACAGCGAGTTTCAGGGAGCGGTACGCTGCCTTTGCCAGTTATGATGGCGAATCGTTCCATGAGGGAATATCCTGGATACCGTTGGATTGGCTTGCGCTATCATTCCTGATGGTCGAAACTGAATTCCCGGCGTTCTCTGTTACTTTCAAAAGATGATTCCCGGATGTATCAGGTAGATGGTTGAAGGTACAGTCATCTGACGCCGATCCACGTTCCCACGGCCGATCAGGAGGCCATGCGGCGGGTCATCCGGCTTCGTCTGAGCTATCAGGAACAGAGCACGCCCTGGATATCGCTCATGGATGTGGGCGACATAGTCCGGTGTGGTACCGACTACCAGGACACGGCGATCAGACATGTGGCGCTCCCCTCATGCCTCTCCAGCGTGCGGCCGGAGAAGAACTCAGGGATGGGGGAACCATCTCCCTGCCCTCCGTTCGGCATTCGCCCTCAATCATGTAGAGCGGCGCTGGCGTCAGGTGAAAGAGGGTCTTCCAATTGAAGTCACCGCATAGAAAATCAACGCTATCCAGCTTCTGCTCACAGGCAAAAGCGATGTGACGCATGTTTATCAGTTTGGCAATTCCACGAAATCTCTCATCGGTACCACCGGCCAGCATAGTAAGCATACCGTTGAAAAGGCTACCCATGTCCACCGCCGCCGGTTCACCGTCCACTATAACGGTTACCATTCGTAGCAGGTTCCGGCTGCGTAATAGATGCATCAGTGAGCGGAAACCCTCCAGAAAGCGTTCATCATGGAAGTAAGACTGTCGACCAAATCTGCTACGGTTCATTTCACAGAGAAGATCGAAATCTTCGACGTGATCGATGCGCCACTCAATCGAATACCGGTCCCATCCGGCTAACTCCTTCTTGAGTTTCTTGGCGGTCTTATGCGAAAAAGCTTCTAAGTACCGACTTACATCATAGTCATAAGGTTCAGGCAGAAAGAGATACCCGATTTCATCGACCCGTTCATCGGCTCCGCTCCAACAACCTTCGTTCCGGAGGTATCGGAGGTGGTAGGGTCCATCCAGACTGGCCAGCATGGTTTGGAGGATGGCGCTGCTGTCGGCGATGATTCGGTTCTGCTCCAGCCAGGTTTTGCCTTCCCAGGTTTCCCCGGGGAAGTAATTGTACTGGCTGGTTTCCTCGTTCTAGCTAAGAGGCAGAAAACCTACTACCCGGCCGTTTTCTTCCGCCACTACGAAACGAGGCAAGTGATGATAGTGGTCGTTAAAACAGGCTCGCACTTCCCATAAATCAGAGACCAGCCCGGCCGGCATCAATTCATGCCAGAGATCTCGACATGCGTTTAGGTCGGTGATCGTTCGAACCCTGATCATGACTACTGCCTCAGATTCACGTGCGTTGTGCAACGTGAACCACCGAAGAAACTGACCGCAAACTCTTCGACCACTGCCGGGTCATACGGTTTGCAGCTGAAAACATCCAGGTACGTAGCGTTGCTGGCGTTGGCGAAATGGGCCGAGATCAACGACGTCTCAATCAACTGGGTCATCGAAAAGCCGGCGACCCGCTCGTCTTCACCGAAGTTTACCACCACGCACTCACCGAAACGCTTCATCTCTATCAGGTCACAGAGTTCATAAACGAATCGCTTTATTTCTTCGGCATCACGTATGGTCGAGGGATTGCAGTCATAAATATCGAAGCTACAGGCCAGACCCCATGCCCCTTCAATGTCATCAACCTTGAACTGACTGAGTTCCTGATAGGTCGCGAGCCGGGTCGCAGCCCCTTTGATGGCTTCACCAACTTCATATGATTGTGTCATTGTATTCTTTCTCAGTTAAAGAATTTCCTCAGTTTCCAGACCCATGGGGCACATGTCCATCCGTGGTTCCTGACAATGTCTAATGGATTCCGGGAACTATTGTTATCCGTTTTGAGCCTTCACCGAGGCTCATGGGACACGTGAATCAGGTCTCTTGACCCGCCGCCGCCTTCCCTGCTATCCGGTCCATTTTTCCTTCCACACCGAATAATGTTGGCGACACATGAGTATCCTGGGATACTCGTTAACTCTTACGGCAACGCTTCCTTTATAAAGCGCGCCAAACTGACGACAAAGGCACTTCTTAGAGCTATAAAGGACCCATCAAGATCGTCTTCTTCAGATGCCACACTGGCAAAAGAGTAGTAACCCGAAATGAATCCAGCAAGCGCATAGGCAAGTCGCCTAAGCCGCTCTTTCGAAATCGGCTTAGGCAACGCCCCATCTATTAACTCCTCTATGCAACTCAAATAGATCAGGAAGGGGGTTTCAATTCCCTCGAGACTTTCGTTAAGCATGATGTCCGCCCGACCTTGATAATACAGCACGAAGTCCTCCCAGCGGTTGCTGAAAAACTTTATGTGGGTGCCGATCATGGCATCCAGAACCTCATTGATCCCGGTGTGGGGTGCGCATCCCTCTTTCAGAGCTGCTACCAACTCCTTGAGCAACTTCTCCATCATCAGACGAATCATTTCGTCTTTGGCATCGAAGTGGTAGTAGAAGCTGCCCCGACCCACGTCCGCTCGCTCGGTGATGTCCTCAACTGTCGTGGCGGACAATCCCTTCTCGGCCATCACAGTTTTGGCCGCATCCAACAGCTTCTTGCGGGTCTTGCCATAGCCGCGCTGCTGACGTGTCTTCTTGGGCTTATCCAGTTTTCCGCTCGCTGATTTCATATCTTCAACCTAACATTAACGTCACTTTCGACGATATCGTCAGATTCGACTATTCTGTCAAGGGTTTTTCTTTGATTCATTGATTTTTTTTGCGACAGGGTTTAGGTCCAGTCCACGCAGACTGCGTCCAAATCGTTACTAAAACGGCGTCGCGTTATTCAGCGCTATTGCGGGATATAGGCTTACTAAAGCCGAGGTGGGGGGTACAATACTCCCGTCTGGCTTGTAACTTATTGTATTGTCATGAGTTATCTTAATGGAGGGGGGGGGAATCGAACCCCATACTCGCTTTGTGACACAAGGACTTACACCCCATTGTGACCAAATTGTGACGCTTTTGAAATGCGCACACCTTGATACGACTCCCAAGATAAACAGCGTTTTACAGAAATAATCGTAGGTTTTAGCCAAGATACCCGATATACTAAGTAGTTAATATTGATTTGAGTTCGATCTTTTTCGCAGTTTTGTCCTAAACCACAACACACCGCTAAAGCTTAATCTCGAATTGATCGCGCAATCACGCGCAACTTGTAATTTGTCTTGAAGTATCTGACTTCATAGGAACGCAGTTCACTTCGGGATAAGCAACTACGGAGTGTAGAATGAATATCTACATCGGCAACTTGTCGTTCGATACGACAGAAGATCAGTTACACCAGGCCTTCGAGGGCTATGGTGAAGTCTCAACCGTCAAAATCATTACTGACCGGGACAGCGGCCAATCGAAAGGGTTTGCGTTTGTCGAGATGTCTGGTAAAGACGAGGCTCTTGCTGCCATGAGCGGTCTCAATGGCCAGGAGCTGAATGGGCGCGCGTTGAATGTCAACGAAGCGAAACCACGCGCCGAAGGCGGCAACCGCGGCGGTGGCAACGGCTACCGCAAGTCGTACTAACAGCGACGCAAAGTAACCCGTGACAACTTTTTCACGGGGCTGATCTTTGAAGGGGATTGGCTTCCGGCCGGTCTCCTTTTTTTGTTTGCTGGTTCTCCTCCTACTGTAAATAGTCCGACACTGAGGTTCCCGGAACGATACGCACAGAAACAGAGCCGTCCGCAGCTCGTCGCGTCATCAATCGAAGCACGAAAGAACTCCTGTCGTCTCTGGCTACTCGCTCAGATTCCCATTCGTACAGACCTTGCCACTCACCGGTCTTCTCGTTGACCATCCAGATCTTCTCGCCAAAGCCGGGAAATCCGGCGATGAGCAGAATGGGGATGAGTGCCAGTCTACGGTTTACTGCTTGTGTAAACCTGGCAAAGCGGAAGCGTATAACCAGCACGACGGTTCCGCCACGGCTGTGTTCACGGTTGGTCACGAGTTTCATATGACGAAATACAGTGAACACTTGATCCCCATCAACGTCGAATGATTGGAAGAGGTATTGTTTAGGGAAGCGGAGGCGACGGATCAGGAGGTAGAACAGCCCTATAGAGAAGCATACGATGGGTAGCCTACGGAAAATTCCCGGTGATCCCGCGCTGGAGGGTTTAGACGTTTGCAAAACCTCGTTGTACTCTCTTGATGGCTTTGGTATTTCTGACCCATCTGCCGCCACGGACACGAATCCTTATTCAGATACTTGCTTTACTTTACAATAAGTAAGACTACTCCACGTTGCAACCTAAACCCAGGCAAGCAAGACGGTGACCAAATCGTGACCAAACGGTTGCACGTTATTCGGTGTTGTTGGAGGATATAGGCGCAGTATCCGAGTTAAGTCATTGTGTAACAATGAGTTGGAGGTGGGGGGAATCGAACCCCTGTCCTATTTGCTAATATGATGCTACAATGGAGGAGTGAGCGAGACGAATTCGTACATGGTCACTTTATCAGAATCGTAACCTATCCACCGCCTCCGCCAAGTGGTCCGGTGCCAAGTGGGCGTAGATCATGGTGGTCTGGATGTCGGAGTGACCCATGAGCTTTTTCACGGTTGGTAGATCGACGCCGCTCATGACAAGGTGGCTGGCGAAGGTGTGACGCAGGGTGTGAAGTTTGGTCAGGTTTTCGATCCTTGCCTTCTCAGCGATCTGAATCAGTTTGTTGCGGAGCTTGGTCTTTATCTTGCCGCCGTCCGAGTGCGGGAACACAAAGTTGCTGTTGAGGCCCAGTCTACTCTCTTCACGATGAGCCCTTAACAGCTCACGTAACCGGCTATTCATCGGTATCTCACGGGGCGTTGACTTGGGTTGCCAGAAGTCCTTGCGCTGTATCTTGATCTTGCGACGCTGAAAGTCTATATCCGACCATTCAAGGTTCTCCAGTTCAGATTTGCGCATACCGGTGTTCAGGAAGGTGAAGTAGATAGGATAAAGATCGGCCGGACTGGCTTTCAGAAGTCTCCGGCACTCTTGTTCAGTGAGAAACCGTACCTGCTTGGAGTCAGTGATCTTTAGCCGCTTGACCTTCTTGGTAGGGTTCTCCTTCAGATACCCCCAGTCGATTGCCACGTTGAACAGAGTGGTCAGGACCTTAAGCTCGAAATTGATGGTCAACGAGCGGGCACCTTTGCGGGTGTAGCCCTTGATATCATCCTCCGACTCCACGGGAGTACCGTTAGGATTAACCCAGGCGTTCCTTCGCCAGATTTTGTACTGCTCCACCATCTCAGGGCCCATCTGTGACAACAAACGCTTCTTGGGGTACTTCTCTTTCAGGAAGGCAATGAAAGCAGCCAGCGTTGATGCGTACCGGGTCGTGGTAGATGGAGAGTGGTTCGCCTTTGAGTATTCTAAGAACCGCTCCACCAGTTTTTCCACACCGATGTCGTTCTTGGTGAAGCCGAACTCGTCCTTGGCAACTTTGACCTCGGCATCCTTGAGGGCCAGTTCTGCTATCTTCTTTGACGTACCGATCTTTTTGCGAAATCGTTGTCCTTTGACCCTGATATCGATGTACCAGGACTTTCCGCGCTTGTAGATTCTTGCCATAATTGGCGTCTCCGAGTTGACACGGAATGGGCACACGACCCTTTCACTGCCAATATAGGAGATCGTAACATTATGTCAAGTAAAATCTTAGATAATCGGCAGGCTCTGACGGCGGAGTACCCTGCGCTCCTGACGATAGGCGTCAGGTTCCAAGGAACCTGACCTACAAGACTGATATGCTACGGATGTCGAAACCCGCCTTCGGCGGTCCTTCGGACCAGGGGTTTCGACCTACAAGCCTTAAGTTAGCGCCTATGGACTGGTTCCCTGCGATCCCGCCAGTCTGTCACCCCGGCGAAAGCCAGTATGACGATAATAGAGAAGAAGGCTCCTCACCTGCACGGGAATAACCTGCAACACAAGGAAACTGCTTTTTTGTCTCTTGCCCGAGTTTTTCAACAGCCTGTCAGAACCTTCTCTGATATGAATGGCAGTAAGGTAGTTTAGCGTTCTTCCGGTAGTAGTCCCGGTGATAGTCTTCTGCCACCCAGAACCTATCAGCCTTGACCAACTCGGTGGCAATCCGGTATCCCTTGTCTCGCAGCAGTTGAATCAGCTTCTCGACTGTTTGCTTTTGCTCTTCGTTAACATAGAAGACAACGGAGCGATACTGGTCGCCAACGTCGGGACCCTGACGGTCTATCTGTGTTGGATCGTGAATCTCAAAGAACAATCGGGCCAGTGTTGCGAAATCAGTTTTGGACGGATCGAACACAACTTCAACCGCTTCGGCATGACCGGTAGTGCCGTCGCATACCTCCCGGTAGCTGGGATCGTGTTTGTCACCCCCCATATAACCGACGCTGGTGGAGACGACACCTCCCGTTTGCTGGAAGTAGTACTCGGTCCCCCAGAAACAGCCACCGGCGAAATATGCTTTGGCAGTGGTCTCTTTGGTATCTAACGACACGAAATTCAATGAGATGGAATTGACGCAGTGCCGGGCGTTTTTCTCGGTGAACCCTTCGCCGACGAAAACGTGTCCCAGATGGCCGCCACAGGCAGCGCAGACAATTTCTGTGCGAACACCGTCGGCGTCAGGAATCTGCTTAACCGCGCCAGGGATGGCGTCATCGAACGAGGGCCAGCCGCATCCGGACTCAAACTTGTCACCTGACTCGAACAGCGGCGCATCACAGCGCTTGCAGGTGTAGGTCCCATCCTCTTTGTGATTGCAGTATTTTCCGGAAAACGGCGGCTCCGTTCCCTTGTGTACGATGACACCTTCTTCTTCGTTGGTCAGTTTGTTAAGAGTCACAGAAGTTCCTTTAATATTCTCGCCTCGCAAAACCGGACCAACCACAATAGCGATCAGTCCCACAACAACTGCAGCGACTCCAATCCCCGTCAGTGCCAGGCGTTTGAATGAGAACCCAGTCCTTCTTGAGATTGACTCAACGCTCTGCGGTCTATCCGGCGACATCATGCATTCCTTTCACATCAAAGACAATTCCACAGGCCGGTTTGTTCCAATCCAACTAACTGGAACAAAACCTGCCCCAAAAACATTTGTTGACGCGCGCCCGTTCGCAAGTGAACTTAATGGTTGAACAAAGGTGGTGTGTGATGAAGCCTATCGTCGTTTTGGGCTGGGTACTTCTTCTGCTGTCGCTCAACACCTGTTCCGACACTTCAACCGACAGCAGTTCAAATGACAGACGCCAACCGGTCATCCGTGTCCCGGATGATGCCCCCACGATCCGGGCCGCGTTGGAGGTTGCTCGCGACGGCGATACGATTCTCGTGGCCGATGGTGTTTATCAGGACGACGGCAACCGGGACCTGTCGATGCCTGATCTTTCTGTGGTAATCAGATCAGTGAACGGTCCCGCCGCGACGATCATAGATGGCCAGGGCGAGCCGGATTCGCTTCACTATATCTTTGCCTTTGATGATCTCCGAAGCAGTGTTGTCATCGATGGACTGACGTTCCGCGGAGCGTACGACAACCATGGCGCCGTGCGGTGCAAGTCCGCCTCGCCGACCTTTGTAAACTGCGTTTTCGTTGACAATCACGCCACTATCAGCGGCGGCGCACTGCGCTGCAAGTCGGCCTCGCCGACCCTGAGAAATTGCACCATCACCGGCAACTCCTCCGCCGGGGTCGGCGGCGGTCTGTTTCTGATCGCCGGGTCTTCACCGGCTCTCGAGAACTGTATCATCTCCCACAGCGAGGATGGCGGCGCTATCTACGCATCTGAGAATACCAGCATTCCGACTCTGACATGCTGCAATCTCAACGGCAATGTCGGTGGTGACTGGGTCGACCGTATTGCGGACCAGGCCGAGACGAACGGCAATTTCAGCGAAGATCCACTTTTTTGCGATCTCGACACCCGCGATCTCAATCTGCAAGAGGCGTCGCCGTGTGCCCCCGACAACAACGATTGCGGTCAACTCATCGGCGCCGGCGAGGTGGGCTGCCCGTGAGCATGACGTTGGAATGGGAACCGCGCGATGGTCCCGGACAGCGCACCCTTCTCAAATAAATTGACGTAAGCCATGTTTTTGGATATCATCCCGGTATGCTGGTCAAAGCTCTGGACAACTATCTGAATGACCTGACCCGAAATCAGGGACGCTCCGAGCGCACGGTCGAGGCGTATCGTCGCGACCTGACGCCCTGGGTGCAGTTCCTGCAAGAACAGCACAAGGCGATACCCAGTGCACCGCCGAATGATCCGCTGTTCCTGAGAGTATATCTGCGAGAACGCTCGGAGGCCGGCGTTTCCAATCGATCCCTGGCGCGGTTCCTGTCGGCCTTATCATCCTTTCAAAAATACCTGTCACCTAAGAACAAGTATCAGCCCTACTTGTTCAAGATTCCAAAGATGAAATACCGCGCCGACATTCCCCGCTTCATCTCCCAGAAGGAGGCGGTTGCTCTCTTCGAACATCGTAACGCACGCCCGGATAAACAGAGCTACCCCTACCGCCGTGATTTCCTGATGGTGTCGCTTCTGTATGTCACCGGCATCCGTCGCGAGGAGTTGGCGCGGATCAACCTGGCCGATATCGATCACCGCCGTGGTTTGATCAGCGTCTTGGGCAAGGGTAACAAAGTGCGTCAGGTGCCGCTGGGCGAAAAGACTCATGAGGATCTCCAGCGCTACCTTGAGCACCGTGCGGAATTTGCCTCAACCAAGGGGAGTTCGTCGCCGGCTTTGTTTCTCAATCGGAGCGGAGGACCGTTGAGCGTGCGTTCGATCGATCGTCTGGTCAAGAAGTACGCTCACAGTGAAGGGCTCGATTTCACCCCCCACACCTTGAGGCACTCGTTCGCCACCCACCTCCTGGAGAACGGGGCTGATTTGATGCTGATCAAGGAGATACTCGGCCACTCATCGCTGTCGACCACCCAGAAATACACGCACGTAACCGCCGAGACGATGAAGAAAACATATCGCGCCGCCCATCCCAGGTCGGGCTCGACAAAATAAAGGACCATCCATGCGCACACGTTCGACGACCATTCTCGGTCTCATTTACAAAGGGAAAGCCGCCATGGCCGGCGACGGTCAGGTTACCTTCGATGACACCGTTCTGAAAAACAAGGCCGTCAAGATACGCACCATGTTCGACGGCAAAATTCTGGCCGGATTCGCCGGCACCGCGGCCGACGCTTTGGCACTGTATGAACTGCTCGACAAAAAGATCGAAGAGTTCACCGGAAACCTCCCTCGCGCCGCCGTGGAACTGGCCAAGGAATGGCGTACCGACAAGATGTTGCAGAAGCTGGAAGCGGTTATTGCGGTGACCGACAAGAAGCATATCTTCTTGCTCAGTGGCACCGGCGACGTGATCGAACCGGACGACGGCATTATTGCTATCGGTTCCGGCGGTCCCTACGCCCTGGCGGCGGCACGGGGGCTGCTTAAGGCCAACCCGAAATTGACGGCGGAAAAGGTGGTCCGTCAGGCGATGGAGATTGCGGCAGATATCTGCATTTTCACCAACCATCAAATCACAGTGGAAACGATAAAATGAACAACAACTTCCCGACACCGCGAGAGGTCGTCGAACATCTCGACAAGTACATCATTGGACAGAACAACGCCAAGAAGTCAGTCGGTATCGCTCTGCGCAACCGGTGGCGGCGGCAGCAGGCTGACGAAGAACTGCGCGCCGAGATCATGCCGAACAACATCATCATGATCGGTCCCACTGGTGTCGGCAAAACCGAAATCGCCCGGCGTCTCTCTGAGATGTCGCGCGCGCCATTTATCAAAGTGGAGGCGTCCAAGTTCACCGAGGTGGGATACGTCGGCCGCGATGTAGAGTCGATGGCTCGCGACCTGGTCGATATCAGCGTCAATATGGTCAAGATCGAGAAGTCCCTGGAATTCACGGCGCAGGCTGAGGTGTACGCAGTGGAACGGGTTCTCGATCTGCTCTTGGGCCCGGCGCCGCAACCGACGACCGGTGCTGAGGCTGCGCCCGGTACTGCGGATTCCCGCGCTCGCACCAAAGAGAAACTGCGGAGTTTGTTTCTGGCCGGCGAACTTGATGACCGCACGGTCGAGCTTGATGCCCCGAGCAAGCAATTCCCGGTGGTGGAGGTGTTCTCGCCGATGGGCATGGAAGAACTGGGCGTCAACTTCCAGGACATGCTCTCCGGTCTCATGCCGCAGAAAACGAAGCGCCGCAAAATGACCGTGCGTGAGGCGCGACGTTTTCTCACCAATGAAGAGTTGGACAAGCTGATCAATATGGATGATGTGATCTCCGAAGCCCTCGAACGGGTGGAGGAGTCGGGCATCATATTCATCGACGAACTCGACAAGATCGTCGGCGACGGCAACAAGACCGGCCCCGACGTCAGCCGCGAGGGTGTGCAGCGCGATATCCTGCCGATCGTCGAGGGCTGCTCGGTGATGACCAAGTACGGCATGGTGCACACCGACCATATCCTGTTCATCGCCGCCGGCGCTTTTCACGCCGCCAAGCCGTCGGACCTGATTCCCGAACTGCAGGGACGCTTTCCCATCCGAGTGGAACTGGATTCGCTGAGCGCGGAGGATTTCGTACGCATCCTGACCGAACCGAAAGCAGCGTTGGTAATTCAGTACAAGGCGCTACTGCAAGCTGAGGGCGTCAAACTTGAGTTCAACAAACGCGCTATCAAGAAAATCGCTGAGTACGCCGAACGGGTCAACACGGAAGCTGAGAACATCGGAGCGCGACGCTTGCACACGGTCATGACTACTCTGCTTGAGGACCTCCTCTTCGAACCCCCCACCGACAAGAAGAAGGTGACGATCACAGAAAAGATGGTCGAGGAAGCTCTGGCCGACATCGTCGAAAACGAGGATTTGAGCAGGTATATATTGTAGGGGGTAAGTTGTTCGTTAGCAGAATGATAGGCACTAGGCGGGCAAAATCGCTATAAATTGAGAGCAAAATAATACCTTGACTGTTATTAATTAGTAGCATATATTGCCGATGACGTAAGTAGCGAGCAAAGAGCAAGTAGAAGAGTTTCTGGCGAAGGTTGTGGAGTGTGTGGAGAAAGGCCAGTTCCTGCGTGTGGATCGCCCGAAGAACCTGCAGACATGCGCAGACTTGGACATCAGCCCAGCCGAACAAATTGAGCACATAATCCGACTTACTTGTTCGAACTACTACCGCGGTCCAAAACCCGACAGGTCGAGTCCGTATCGGACGGCATGCGAGTTTGGAAAGATGATCAATGATCGGGAGATATACATCAAACTGGTCGTCGGTGAGAGATCTGGATTGATGAACGCGAGGTGTATCTCGTTTCACACCCCAGAGCAGCCGATTGATTATCCCTTGAGGGAAAGTGAGGATTGAAATGCCAAAAAGCCTCTGTCCCCATTGCGACGAAGTGGTTGAGTTTGAGAGTATCTCTCAACGCGAGGAGTACCCACTCAATAAAGGTTGTGTTGAAATCTCTGCTCAACTCTCTATGTGTCCGGCATGCGGTGGTACTTTTACGGACATGATGCAGGAGGAGTTCAATTACGGTCTTGCAGTCGAAGTCTTTCGTAGACAGAATAACCTTCTATTCCCACATGAGATTGCGAGTATCCGCAAAAAGTACGGCCTTTCACAGAGGCAGCTTTGCGCGCTATTGGGATGGTCGCCTGCGACTCTATCGTCATATGAGAACAACAAGATTCAGGAACGGTCTCATAACGATGTCCTCTTGTTTCTTGATAGTCCGGGGAATATGAAGAGACTTTTAGGGGTCCATCGTAAGAACCTCGACGAGAAGGTTGCTACAAAACTTGAAAAACGTGTTGAAGAACTTGTAGCTGAAGAAAGAGAATCGCTCGAGCGTCACCAGTTGAACTCGCTGTATGAGGACACTCCCTTAGGACCAATGACTGGCAATCGGTCTTTTGATCTGCGAAGATTCGTTCAGGCCGCTGGATACATGTTGAAGCGATCCGGTCCTGAATTCAAAACCAAATTCCTGAAACTGCTGTTCTATGCAGACTTCCTGTCGTGCAAACGTCATGGCAGCTCCATCACGGGTGCTGTCTACGCACACCTGGAGCATGGCCCGGTACCGGACTCATTCCAGAGCTTGATAGATTTCATGGAACGCAACGATTATGTTGGAATTGAAGTTGTACAAATCGATGAGTACGAGGGTGAGAAGCTCTCAGCAAAAATCACACCGGACACAGATTGCTTTTCCAAAGAAGAGATTCGCATCCTAGACAAGGTTGCGGATAAGTTCAAGGGCCGTTCGGCGAAATGGACTAGAGACTACTCACATGACGAGGTCGCTTACAAAGAGACCGAACTTTCTGAGAAGATCAGCTATGAATTTGCCAAGGAACTTAGTCTCGACTGATCCCCCATCACACCTTGTGTACTTTGATGTCGCCGATGAAATTGTGAGCGGCAATATACAGCTTGCGCTCGGCTGAAGAATAATCGTCGGTTTGAAAGTCGATGTTGTTGCCAAAACCGGAGGTCCGACGGTTGGTCAATTCGAGATCACCAACAAAGTTGGAGCAACTGGCAAAGAACGGCATATCCATCGGCACGAAGACACGAATATCGCCGATGAAACCGGAGATGATCAGGCGGTTCAGACCCGGACCCAACTGCGCGCCATGCAGCCTGACTTCGACATCACCGATCCCCGACGACATCTCGACACTGACGAGGCTACGACCATTGAGATCGATCAACATGTCACCCAGGAGCTTGCTGTACTTTAGTTTGCCCGGCGTCTCGGTGTGCGGTGCTTCGGAGACACGCGGTCCGGCGTCGCCGACAAATCCGCCGGCGGCAACGTCGGCCTGACGATCGGCGAACTTGCTCGGATCGTCGGAAGAGGAAGCTGCGGTTGTCGTCCGCGAAAAACCGTCGGAGTCGACATGGACGTGGACATCACAACTCTCAAAGGTCTGGCGACGGCGGCGCAGGATGAACCAAATGCCTATTCCAATCAAGGCAAAGGGGAGAATAAACCGCACCAAATCCCCGAAGCCGAACCAGAAGATACTTAGCGTCCGGCCCAGAAAGAACATTCCGAGCAGAATTAATATGACACCTAAGACTATCTTCCTACCGCTCATAAACTACCTTCCACAGAGCTTTCATCTCCTGTAAGGTACGTAATATCCGTCGGGCTGTTGCTTGTAGCAAGGATTTATCTGTCTGCCCCAGACTCCAAACAAGGATGGCGGCGACCGGCTTGGCCTTACGAGTGGCCGGGGAGATTGGGGTGACCCGAAGGCACTACAAATCAGACGCGAGTGACGTTTTTGGTTGATTTGAGGGGCATAATTGAGATAGATAAAACATGGCGCGTGTGATGGAACCAGTTCCGGGACGGTTGATCCTGTCGATAATCTACTCTTCGATAGATGCTCTGGCCGACTGTCTCCAGACACTGGAGCGGCGGTTCGGCCGGGTCGAGTTTGAGACGGCTGAGATCGCTTGTGCCGGGGCGGAAAGTTACCGTGAAGAGATGGGTGCGAATATCTACCGCCGTTTCCTCTCGTTTGAACAGCCGGTGCCGCGTTCCTCGCTGGTTTCGATAAAAGCGATCTGCCACAAGATCGAACCGAACTTCGCCGACCACGTCGATGACTACCATTTTCGCACCGTCAACCTCGATCCCGGCATTATGACACCCCACAACCTGGTGATGGCCTCGCACCACGAGTACGGCCACAGTGTTTATCTTACCAACGGTGTCTTCAGCGAAGTGACCCTGGTCTGGTCGCAGGGCCGGTTCGTGCGGTTGCCGTGGACCAATCCGGACTTTTTTGATGACGAAGCGGTGGATCTTTTCGAGCGAGTGCGGTCCTGTTTTGAATTGGTCGGCGATCCGGTCTAGCAGGCTGTTGAAAAACGCCGCAATCGTCGTTGCGAGGTCGCCGGCCACAAGTGGCTCTTAAGGGCGACCGTGGCAATCTCTAAGTGGCTGACCCATAACAATTGGAGATTGCCGCGCAACGGAAGGAGCCATTTATGGCCTCGCAATGACCGAAGTATCACTTTTTCAACAACCTGTTTGAGGTTGCCTCCGGTGCCTCCAGGCGTTACTTTTACTCGTTGACGATAAGGACCGTTCAAGGAGGTACGTATGGGCACGAAGCATTTCTTGGTCTCTCTCTCGCTAATGGCGCTGCTCGTTCCGGCAATTGCCGTAGCGCAGGACAGTACCGAACCAGCCAAACCGGAAACTCAACCGGCTGCGACAACTCAGGCCAAGCCGGAAACTGTCTCACCCCTGACAGTTGAGGCCAAACTCTGCACCGGTGTTGAAGATAGGATGCCCACCGGTGAGGCACAGAGCTTCAACTCTGAAGTAGGACAGGTTTACCTGTGGTGTCGGGTCATTGGGGCAAAAGATACCACCCACGTGGAACATCTGTGGTATTACAGGGGGGAGGAGAAAGCATCTATCAAGCTGCCGATCAATGGTGCTTCATGGCGGACCTGGAGCAAGAAGACGATCATGCCACATTGGACCGGCCAGTGGGAAGTGAAGATCGTCGACGCCGACTGGCACGTTTTGAAGACGCTGAGTTTTACCGTAGAGCAATCGGCCCCCCCGACCGAGGAGTAGACGGACAGATGCCGTCCCGGCTGAGTGTAATGATGGTCTAGTTTTCAGACTCGACCATGTGACGGTTGTGGCGAAAACTGGTTTCGTTGTGAATGGTGGGGCACCCCACTCCGGCGAAGCGGACCAATGGGACGATTTCTTTGGGAGCGAAGTGCAACTAATGCCGGTCAGTACCGTTTAATAGATACCGGCTTGCACTGTGCTGCCGATAGGTTATATTGAGATGGAGTGGCCGGCAGACCTCCCGGTCTGCCACTCGTCTAACGCGTGCGGTATCGGGCAGACGAGGACGTCTGCCGCGCACAGATACTGAATTGTAGCTCTTTGACAGATAGTAGCTAACGCTACTCGCATCCCGTAATGGGAACCAAAGAAGTCATTTATGACTGGCTTGGGGGTGACTTGGTTTCGACGGGCTTAGCGGGGGGTTGTTGGCGTGCCGGGGTCGTCCGGGACCTCGTTAACAAACCGGGCAAACTACTAATTGGCGAATATAACTACGCCATGGCTGCCTAGTTTACTAGGAAGTGCCCGTTGCTACCCGACTCTGCCTTCGAGGCGGACTAGCAGCGTCGATAAAAGAAGGCTCGGTGTCATGACGCCTTTGAGTGACACCTAAACATAAAGGCTGACCCTGTTCGTGGCCTGTCGGTCGGCAGCATTCAGGGCGAGAATTGTAGATCGACTACGCACGTAGAAGACGGCTTGACGTTAAGTTCGGACGGGGGTTCGATTCCCCCCACCTCCATTGATATTTGCACTAATCCCATAAATTCCTACTTGACAACAGATTAGAAAGTCATATATTCGTCTTAGAAAGGACTTGTGTCACATTTGTGCCACGCTTTTTTGGAATATGGCAAGAATCTACAATCGAAAAGATATCTGGTATGTTGACTACAAATACAAAGGTCGGCGGTACAGAAAGAGAATAGGCTCATCCAAAAGAATGGCCGAGGCCGCCCTCAAGGATATTGAGGTCAAGATCATCAAGGATGAATTGGGCTTCTCCAAGACGGATATAAAGATTGAATCTCTCATTGAGAAGTTCCTTGAGTACAACCGGACAAATCACAGACCCACCACTACCAAAAGATACAAAGCGGTTACTGATCATTTTAGAAGGTTCCTGACTGAGAAGCGGAAAGATATTGTGATGATATCTCAGATTTCTCCTGAAGTTATCGAAGGATACAAAACTTTCCGTCGGGATGAATGGGTAAACCCGAACGGCAAGAATGTCCGAACCGATAATTCCCGAAAAGGTGCCAGAGCCAGGACAGTAAATATTGAGCTGGAAGGCATAAAGACTATGCTCAATCTGGCTATCAAATGGGATTATCTCAAAGATAACCCGATGAAGCATGTCAAACCACTCAAGGTTGATGACAAGAAACCACTCAGATTCCTGACCCAAGAGGAATGCGAACGATTCCTCGAAGCTTGCCCCAAGCATCTATACTCGGTCTATTTCACATTCATGAGTACCGGTATGCGAAAGGCTGAACTTGAGCACCTGCTTTGGAGTGATATTGATTTTCGAAACCGGCTTGTGCTAATTCGCCGAAAACCAGATTGGCAACCGAAGACAGGGGAGCGTGAAATTCCAATTAGTGATGAATTGCTGATTGTTTTAGAGCAACATAAACAGAAATCGAAAAAGGCTGGAAAGAAAGACTACGTCTTTGAGGTAATCGAAGGCGGAAAGTCACACAACATGCTTCGCACCGAGCTGATAAAGATTGCCAAAGTTGCCGAACTTGAAGATATGACCAAAGTTCACACACTCCGGCACACTTTCGCCAGCCACCTTGTCATGGCCGGAGTCGATCTTCCGACAGTTCAGAAATTAATGGGCCACTCAGATATCGAAACGACCATGATCTATTCGCACTTGTCCCCAAGTCATTTATCGAACGCAGTGAATAAATTAGCTGTAAAGGCTTCTAATGAATGACCTTCAGGGGAACAGGTATTATATTTCCGTTCTTCTATTTTTGATAAGGAGGTAGAAAATGGAGGATAGTAAAATTGATCAAGCAACCGAATTCACACTTCAATACTTAGATTTGCTAGAGAAGTTACTTAAGATCGAATATACGGACAGCGGTGCTCCCATATTCATCCCTGATCGAATCGATAACAAAGATATCCAAAGACTAAGATCATATATAGGTGAATTACACGAAGGTAGATTAAAGGATCGCGCTATTGGTGATATGCAATCATATAGCACGCATAAGATTCATAGGATACAAACTACTGCAGTTGGATATGCTGAAAGTTTTGATATGCAGGTGAAGCTTGGACTTTTGCTTGGGCAACGACTCATTCTCTGGGATACAGTTGTTCTGTCCATTTTATCAGTATCGGATGATGAAGTTGATTTGAATACACTAGGTAAAGTTGCCAATGGGTTAATTCAGCTGCGACCATTAGCAAATGCCGGTGCGTTGATCCTTCTTCCTCAACCTAAGACCTGGCTGGAACGCGCAGCAAAGTATTATAGCCTTATGCCAAGCGAAGCAACTGTAAGTAGTACTTTCAAAGGCTACGTAAATGCAGTCGCTCTATTGCAAGAAGGGATTGTACTCCATCCCTACTTAATGCAGAACCAAATGGATTATCGCAAAACAATTGAAAGTCTACCAAAAAGCGTATCGCCCTATTACTCCAAAGAAAAGGCTGGCTACCATCATTCCTTGTTGAGAATCCTAAAGAGTGCCAATCTAGAATTTCTTGATAATATAGACGCTGTTAGATTCTATAAAGAAATTCATGACATGGGGAAAGGTGTAATGCGCCAGTTTCAGAGGGAATTGGCTCAGAAGCTGAGTTTCCCCCAATCTGCAATGTCAGATGAAGAAAAAGAACAGTATTTAGATGAAATTGTTGAGGAATTGGAGGGAGCAATTCCGTCCGTAATGAGGAATATAAAATCTCAACATGTTGATTCGAGCCATGCTGGAGTCAAAGCTATCCAAGCTACTTTTGGACTAATTGCAGACGCAGGCACAGCTGGCGCATTTTCCGCAATCTTATCGGGATTAGGAGCAATAGGCAGTGTAAGAACTTTCTTAAAAAAGATTGAAACGAAGTCGGTCGACCCAATTCTATTTCAAGTATTCTCCCAACTTAAAACTGCGAGTGAATTTCAGCTTAGTCAAGAGATTCAGGATGAGTCGAATGTTCCCGGTACGCAAATTGATCAGAACAGCAGTCGAAATTCTGATTTATGAAACAAGGTAATAAGGTACTATTTCTAATTTCCTCCAGATTTGTACTAGACCATATATCTATAAATTCACTTTCCTTGAGATTACCAGCAACTACATTCTGTGCATAGCTGCAGGGAATAATGTCCAAATTAGGCTTAACCGTGATACGGGTTGTACCGGCTAAACAACCAGTCGCTACCAGTTTTTCTTGAAATGTAGCAGATTTGTCATTGGGGAAATTAAAGGGACTGACTATTTTGATATCTGGATATTTTTCTTTAAAATCTCCCAACATTTGACCAAGGTTAGTAAATTGCTGTTTAGAAAATGACAACAAATCATCAATCTTCTTATCTTGAGCAGTACGACGTATCAATCGTAAGAAGGAGAATCGTTTAATCCTGGGGTAAAATCGATCAATGATGTTTGTAGCGATATCAATATTGTAGCGACTTATTACTGTGTTAATACCTACTGGTACACCAGTGTCAAGTAAGGTTTCTATTCCCTGTAATGCCCTATCAATATTCTCTCTTGATACATTATGAATTTCCTTATCAAGAGTATCCAATGACACAATCACATTGGGACGAAGCTTTGCTAATTCACCAGCAAAGTCAGATGTAACCAATGTAGCGTTGGTAATTAAAGTGTAATCTAAGGTCGCTTCATATAAACTATTGCAGAAATACAATATGTCGTTATGAAGAAGAGGCTCGCCTCCTTCCAAGACAACATGAAATACCTTACCCCGAACTAATGATTTCAATATAATGTCAAAATCACTTCGTGATATATATCGATTTGTGCGGTTTAAATTATAACAATAGCAACAGTTACAATTACAATCATCTGTTACCTGAATGGATACTAGTAGTGGATAAGTCAATTTGCTCATATGTAAACCATTCTAGCGCAAGAAAGAAAGTCATTGCATTTCTTATTGCTCTCTAACAATGAACAGAATGACTTAAATGTTCTACATGTTTGAAGCAAATTGAGAGCTTCGTTTCCATCATGATCTGTTACATAAAGCCTATTGTTTGCTGGATCATAAACCAAAAAAGAGTCGCGTTCAGGACGGGCTTTCCATTTTAGAAGACGTTCAAAAAACCCTGTAAGAAAATCACTCGTACTCTTTTCCTCCATGGATATTATTGCACAGTTGTATGTGGCGCAAACACCATTGCAATCCAAAGCCGAAGTCTTGCCTCTCGACTTAAGTGTCTGGCTGGCTGAGAGGTGGTTGAGGAATAATTCGAATTTCATAAGAACCTCCTTACATATTTTTATTTACATGACTGTACGTCTTCAGACAATTCGGACATCTGTAGTTGAAATCTAAGACACAGTTTGTTCTCTGGCAATATCCTTTTTGTAGTTTCGTTTTCTTAGTTTCATCGTTCGTCGTAGCTGCCGACGGCATTTGTTCGGAATATTTCCGGGGTGTGTATATACAAGTGGCTGACCCACTGTCAATTATGCCACTTTTAGTAGCGTTTCAAAGCACACGGGGGAGAGGTCGAGCAGTCTCCAAAGAACGGAATACTGGCCCCCCGGACTTGAACCGCCGTTTGACCACGACAACCATGATGTGGACATCCACTTTGTGCCCAATCTGTGCCCACCGATGGCCAAAATAGACGCAATTAGACAAAACCAGACAAAACTACACAAAAATGCCTAAAGCCGTCCGCAATAGGCGGTTATGGCATAAGTAGCCCTACCCCAACACCTTACAAAATAGGGCATCGGAGAACGCAGGGCTCCTGACCTACTACATCGTACAAAGGGTAGCCTCAGGACTGTGTCGGTTCAGCCTAATCTGGACACGAAGTACTTGATGTTAAGACGTGGTTTTGTAGATTTGGTATGTCTGAGAGGAGTTAGTCATGAATGTCA
>SDBU01002127.1_pt1 | contig 26960 bp, 21 predicted proteins | sample 2277071 | NCBI WGS metagenome assembly SDBU01 (sample SAMN10397929, study PRJNA504765) | marine sediment metagenome | isolation source: marine sediment core GS08_GC12, 126 cmbsf | place: Arctic Ocean: Gakkel Ridge, Loki's castle | collected 2008 | reverse complement strand
GCTTAATGCTCCATCAATTCGGCCTGTTGTCCAGGTTGTGTCTCCATGCAGGGTTCCGTTATTGGTGCCGGCGCTGTCCGTCGCGGTGCTGCCGGTGCCATCGTCGAACTTCCAGTGCGCGACCAGGCCTTCGTCCCAACTATACGGTGCTTTGCCAGTTGGATCTATCATAGTCAGAGAGAAGCCGTCGCCATCGGTGATTGGCCGCCAGCCGTCCTCGTACTCTAAATCCAGAATCGTCCGGCCGAGGGCATCCTCCAGCTCGATTCGCTCGCCGCCGTTGTCCAGACTGCCGGTATATACATCCGATACTATGGTGATCCCGCCGGTACTATACTGCGACTCAAAAGCCGTCAGATCCTTAATCACGACAGCAATCTCACCAGGACCCAATTGCAGATATGGCAGTTCCAGATCCACCCCGTTCGTAAACCGTACTAGGGCCAGATTGATCGTCTCCGTCGTACTGATATTTTTCAACTCGATAAATTCCGCATTCGGATCGCCAGCCGGTGGGTCCAGCGGATGGTACATAATCTCGGTGATGCGCAGGTAGTCTGCGACCGGGCCAAAGGCAAATACGGCGTCGCTCAAGGCACTCCATTCGCCGATTTTCAGTACGCGGGCCTTGACTCGTATGCTGTGAGTCAGCACGATATCCGTACCGGTGAACTCCAGCGCGCCGCCGGCCGTATTCACCGCGCCGCCAAAGGCGCGGGGATCGTTGCCGTTCAGCGTGTAATATATCGTCCCGGAACCGTTCGGATTCGTTATAGTTAAATTATCCCCGGAAGAAACATATCCGCCATACATAGGCGAGCCATTAATTTCGAAGTCCGGCGGGTCCGTATTCAGAGGATATAAACCACTCAGATAGCCAAAAACGTCTCTGGAGCGATTGGTAAAGTAACTGCCATCCTGCGTATTAACGCCAAGCCATTCAAGTCGATTGTGGGGAGGATTGCGACGATAATCTCCCCATCGGGCGGACTCGCCGCGAATCGCCTCATTCACCTGGATTACGCGGGCCTGATAGAGCTCGAAGCAGCGAGGATAATCATCCAACGGACCATTATTATGAAAGTACTTGTGAATGTGGTCCGCCCAGCGCATTTTATATTCAGGGTGACTGTCCAGTCTGGCATGAACACCTTCAGGACTTTGGCCTGTATTGTCATACGCTTCAAAGGAATGTTCGGCGTCCCAGGTATGAAACCGCCACTGTCCGCCGACCCGATGCGTGGCGTACCAGTTCTTACTGGGCCAGTCATGTATGCCGGCAAACCAGTGGGCAAGTAAGTATGTTATCAGGTTATCCACATCTAAATGCTGCTCCACAGTTTCCCATTTCGTAAGATTGGTTGGATCAATCTCGGCGGCACTGGCGGCACTCTTCATAGTAGCAAAATTGGCTGCTGCTCCCGCACCACCGACTCCGTCGTTTATTACCTTGTCCCAGTCATGCTTGACGGCATCATACTCTTCCTTTTCGCCTCCGAACGTCTCTGCCGCCCACGAATGGTCCGGACGCTCATGCAGATAATACATACCCCAATATAACGTGTTAATATACATATGCACATACGAACCGTGCGGGGAATGTCCCGGCAGCATCGCGTTATGAAAGTCCGCCACACCCTGGTCCTGGAGATACTTTACTGTATTGCGCTGACTGCTGCTGGAATGGTGCCAGGAATGGTTCAGTACCGCATCCAGCACCAGCGTATCGAAATTTTTCACCGGTGAATCCGGGAATATCCTGGCGCGCAGTTTCGGCGGGCCGCCCGTCAGGGTTCCATTATCGGTTTGCGTCTTGAATCGTGGTCGATTCGACAGTTTAGGCGTCTTCCAGCGATTTAAACTGGTCCCCCCGCCACTGATACCGCCCTGCATGCTCATCGCACAGTTCTGCTGCAAAGCGAGACCGCTGCCGTTCGGATCGAAGTATTCAAACGAACAGGGATATTCCGTACCATCCGGAACACCTCTTACATAGATTCCCGAGGAAGGGCTGAACCAGTCGTCTATAGGCATACTCACCACGATCGTCGGGACCACCTGCATATCATCCGTCGTCAGCCGGTTCTCCACATTAGCATGCCCCACGATATCCGGGTCCACCTGATAATCGCCGGTTATAGTTTTATTGGCAATCCATTGACTGGGATAGCCGGCAGGATTAGTTGGTTGCTGAAGTACGTTGTTGAGGAAGATGTAGGTCTGCGTATCAATGTTCGTCGGCAGGTTTCCTGATTTCACGGCTGCGGCACGGAGGTTCGTCGTGGTCGTGATATATGGTTTGTTCGTCACCTCATCATAGGTCTGCGCCGTCGGTGTAGGATCGCCGAACTGGTCAATAGGCCAGGTACAGTCGGTAGTATAATAGATTGTCGCGTCCGGCGTGTCCGTGGTGATCGTTACATAGAACGATGAAGTATGGAAACCGCGATCCGGTGTAAATTGTGTGTCCGCGACTTGATTGGCAATACCGGCCTGATCATTATACACGCCTTCTGTAGGATCAGTGAAATAATAAAAGGTGTTTGAAGCATCCGGGTAACGGCCGTAAGAAACATTCGCCACCTGATTGTCAAAAACGATGCTGTCAATGACTGTTGTGCCGTCGGTATCATATAAGGTAATTTCGTCGCCGTCGGCATCCAATTGGAAGGCCAAATGGAGCGGACCTTCCGTTTCTTCCTCATCATCCGCCCAGAGCAGCAGATAGCCGTTCGCGCCAATAGTCGTCTGCCCCGGATAACCGGTCGGAATCTGCCAGATGTCTTGCTCGTCCGCAATATACATACCCCCCATATCAATTGGACTATCGGTGGTATTGTAGATTTCTATCCAGTCATCGAAATCGCCGTGCTCATCCGTGATACCGCTATGACTGGTATTAGCCGCCATGAATTCGTTGATCCGAAGGGTAATATCGGCCCACAACGTATATGCCGCATTAAGAACATATAGCGTATTTTGTTCGACGAACCCCTCTTTGATACCCGGCGACAGCCAGCCGCTGAGGAGGCTGAACTCCACGTTATGAGGCCCGACCGGCACACCTGTTTCCGTCGTGCCACTGTCGCGCCATTGGCTTTCGCCTACCCGTCGCCACTTGGCATCCGGCAATACACCCGGCGGTGATATATTCACCCGCAAAGAGCCGATGTGTTGTATGTAGGTTCCGCTGGTCTGAACAAGCTGATCGTACACAACATCCACATCCACATCAGCCGGCTTGTCCCAATCCATTATCGATCTGAACCCGACTGTATGAGTGTCGATCGATAGGTCTTGTTCTATATCCCCGTGATTGTGCCACGTCCCACCGTCAACACGCCATTGGGCGCCGTCTCCTCGCGCCTCATCCGGATAGATAAATACCTTCAAAGAGCTTTTCTGCCAGTTTTCCTGCCAACTGCCCGCCCACCATGCGTAATCGTTAAAATCGACATAACCATCACCGCTCAGGTCCGCATTGCCGGCGGGACTCACCAGCCACTGGCTGCTAAGAATCTCGAGGTCATTGAAATCGGTCACACAATCACCATTTAAATCCCCCAACGGGCAGTTTGATGCATTAACCGTTATGCTCACTTCGTCAAAATCGTCCAGCTCCCCGTCCGTGGCATCCAGTCTAAGAACATAAACTCCCGGTTTGTTCAAAGGAAAATGTGCCGTGGGTTTCTCCACAAAGGCATTGGGCTCAAACGTGACGCCTCCCGGTCCGCCAACCTTCGACCATTGATACGCCAGGTACCCATTCGGATCGCCCAATTCGTCATCCGTCACCGTGGCATTCAGGGTGATACTGTGTACCGGTAGTGTAATCCCCTGATCGTTTCCAGCATTCACATTCGGCGGCCGGTTTATCGCCCCGCCTATCTCCTGAAGCCTGAAGGCGCTAATTGGATATGCCCTGCCACGATCGGAATCTGCGGTGGCCTCTGATCTTATTTTGAAGCTCCCATCGGCAGCAGGAATGATATCATCCCATCGGACTACGTAGCCCCTGTCTTCGTTGTCGTTGTCCCCCGCCAGCATAATAGTCGTGTTGTCGGTTTTCGATACCACGCCGTCACTGCTGTTATTAACAGCGTCCATATGGCCCATGATGGTGAAAAGTGATTTTCGGTCGGGATAGTTGCTATCGCGTATGGCTGTGCCAACAAAGCTGTACATCCTCGCCGGATTAAGTCCCGTGAACTCAATCTCCATCCACCAACCCGAGCTGCCGTAGTAAACAAGGTCTCCGCTCAATTGTACTATACCATTGAATATCTCGTATGCATCCGTACCTGTACACGGATCTGCACCGGCACTAGTACTTACACCTAAGCCCTGGCTTCCCATCGTGAACAACACGTAGGGCATTCCTACATCGCTGCCGGTATCATAATCTTTCAACTTCCCGAAGTTGTGACTCGTGTAACCAGTGTAGATTGTCCAGTCGGTTATATTCGGCAGCGGAGAACCCCCACTATCGGTGTCATTATAGGCCGTCCATGCTACGTCAGCGTTGGCCCCCTGCCCAGCCAGGCAAACCGCCAATAAAACAAGAAGAATAAGCTTTCTTACATATTTCATTGTGACATCCCTTCATCCTGTGGACTAACCAAAGGTGCAGTCAGTACTGTGGTGAGTAACGAAATTTTTTGAGAGCCGAGCATCTTTATTTCCTTCCTCACCGATGTTTTTACGCCATTAATCGCGGTTTTGTCCGCCTGCGGCGGACTGGTTCCCATTTTGCGAGCCCCGTTAGAAGTTGCCGTCTTACTTCTAACGGGCTGCGACCTATTACGACTCGACTGTCTTCGACCCTGAGGCTCAGACCCGAGGGGAGCTCGTCGAAGTCAAAATGGAAACCCTGCCCCCCTGCTTTCTTGCGAAAGCAAGAAGGGGGGTGGGCCTTAAAGTCACGATTGTCAATCACTCGAACTTGATGTATTTTAACATATTTAGGAGTGCTAAATCAACCTTTTTTTACTCAAACAACTGTCCCACAGCCTGTGGGGAAATTTTCAAACCTTGGCCGCCGGCGGGCGAGCTTGCCCTTAAGTGCCGCCCGTTAAACCACTTTTCCCAGCACCAAAAGAGCTTCTCTCGTACGTTTTTGGTGCGGGGTTTCGCAAATCCGGCTATCGCCCCTGGCTGGACGCCGTGGCGACCGCTTAAAGCTGTGTTGACCGAAACTTTGCTTTGGTATAGGATGTTTGTTAGTCTCAGGGGGGACGCCCCTTGGCGCTGAAAGGGTCCGCCGCGGCGGATGGACTCCGCCGTAAGGCGTCCCCAAGTGGACTTACAGAGAACAAATCTAATGAGCGTAGTAGCTAAGGTCAAATTTATCGACTATGAAACGAGTATAGCAAAGGCACTTGATTTGATAAAAGCAGCCGGCAAGTTACCCCAAACAGGGCTGGTCATTATCAAGCCGAACCTCACTAATGCCAATCCTCCACCCGTTACTACCAACGTCAAAGCTGTCGAGGCGGTTTATAATTATTGTAAGTCACACAGCAATGCCACAATTGCTATTGGTGAGGGCTGTGGCGAAGGTATTACCATAGACACCTTCAAGGCCAATGGTTATACTAAGCTGGCCGACAAATATGGAATAAGATTGATTGATTTTAATGAAGAAAAAGCCATTGTACTGAAAAGAAAAGATACTCTTCAATTGAAACAAGTTCATATTCCGGAGATTGTCAAAGACGCCTTTATTATTTCCTTGCCCGTACTTAAGGACCATTGTTTCACGGTAACTACTGTCGCCATGAAGAATATGTTTGGAATTGCCCCTGCTCCCTTTTACTGTGGTTCATGGAACAAATCAAAATTACATTCTCCTTCAACTCACAAGTCGGTCGTAGATATTTGCATGTACAAAAAACCCAACCTTTGCGTCGTGGATGCTTCAGTCGCTCTCGCCGGGACGCACCTGTCGGGTGAAAGCAAGAACTTGGGGCTGATACTTGCAAGCTTCGACCCGGTAGCAGTCGATGCCGTAGGCAGTGAACTATTAGGTCATGACCCAAAAAAGATACAGTATCTCATCCTCGCTAACAACGTGTTAGGCAGTTTAGACAATATTGAGATTCTAAATGGGTAGAGAAAGTTACAATAATACTGTATACATTCAGCCAGGAGTGGCTGTTTCTGAATATCTGACTCGTACTTCGCAGCGAAGCGCTGCTTCGCAGAGTAGTAAAAGAAGAATCATACTATTTTTTACTGTAGGAGCGTAATGTTAGCCGACCGTTTAGCCTTTTTATTTGTTCTTCCTATTATTCTCGTATCTTTGACTATTCACGAATATGCGCATGCCTGGGTAGCCTATAGATATGGTGATAATACAGCTAAAAGTATGGGACGCCTGACTCTGAATCCCCTGGCCCATATTAGTCTGTTAGGTACAATTATTATGCCGCTTCTTGTAAGTTTCGGCTGGGCAAAGCCAATACCCGTTAATTTTTCGATTCTTACCAAAAAGCAAATCTTTGGGGTAGCAGCCGCCGGTCCCCTTGCTAATATACTGCTGGCTCTTATTTTAACCGGAGCTTTCCACCTCTTTAGTCTGGGCGCGATACCTATCTTGGGTAATTTCGTATTGGTTGCTATACTTTTAAATATTATGCTGGCTGTGTTTAACCTGATTCCGGTACCACCGTTAGATGGCTCTCGTTTAGTCTATACCCTTTTGAAGTCTCCCCAGGCAGCTAACACATATAACAAGTATGCTCGCTATGGGATATTTATCCTTATAGCATTTTTGCTGCTCGGAAGACCCCAGAAGGTTGTATTGCCTTTGTTCGAACTGTTTTGCGCTTTACTTGGGCTGCCATTAACGAACCTGCTTAGCGGATAAAAACAGACAATGAAAAATCAGAACCAATATACCAAAAGCAAAGAGAGGATGAAATCATGATAAATCGAACAAACAAATCCTGCGGGAAATTATCCTTTAGTCAAAGGTCCATATCAGCCCAACGAGGAAGTGTGGATGTTGTAAAACTTATTGTTATTGTCATATCCCTTATTGTTCTTATTTTTCTCGGCCTCGGAGCTTCGTGGATTATCAAAAGTATGGGAGAGGCAGGCAGCCAATATACTGGGGCGATGGTAAACACAAAACACAAGGCCGTAGCTCTCCAGTGCCAAATGAACCTGCATACTATTCGGCAGAACTTACGAATATATGCAATAGAAAAGGAGAGCTTTCCACCTTCGCTGAAAACATTGGTAGATTGGGGAGCTGACTCACAACTATTGCGTTGTACGGCCCAAGATGGAGGGGAATACGTTTATATCCCCGGCCAAAATGTATTAGTGTACGAATTAAAAGCCGCCCACGATGGACGCTGCAACCTACTGCGAGTGAACGGACAGGTTGATCTGCTTACCCCTGACCAAGTGCAGGCTGAGGTAACCAAAACATATATCAGACTCAGGGAAAGACGTTGAAAACCTGATTTTTGTACATTAACATTGGTAACGGAATGGATAGCCTAAAATTAAAATTTTTTGGGAGCTTGGCCGACACCGCAATAGGGGATTCATTAGGGACAGGCACCACAAGATACACTGATGACACCGCAATGATGATAGGAGTCGCCACAGAGCTATGGCAAATAAAAAAGAGAGACGATAAATGAAGGCGATGATACTTAAGAAAGTTTCGCCGATTGGGGAAAAACCTTTGGTTCTGGAGGATTTGCCAATTCCCCAGCCTGGTCCTAAGCAAATTCGAGTAAAAATTTCGGTTTGTGGCATTTGTCATACAGAGCTGGATGAAATTGAAGGAAGACTGCAAGCGAGATTACCGATAATCCTGGGCCACGAGATTGTTGGAACGGTGGAGAGTCTTGGTCCTGAAGTAACTAAATTCAAATTAGCAGACCGGGTGGGCATTGCCTGGATAAATTCCGCCTGTGGAAAATGCAATTTTTGCCGCCAGGGAAATGAAAATCTATGCTCAGATTTTCACGGCACCGGCTGCAACGCAAATGGTGGCTATAGTGAATACACTGTAGTCTCTGAGGATTTTGCCTATTTAATTCCTGATAGATTTTCCGACTCGGAAGCAGCGCCTCTTTTATGTGCGGGGGCAATAGGCTACAGAGCTCTGAGACTGACCAATATACAAGATGGTCAAATCCTTGGTCTGTTCGGTTTTGGGGCCTCGGCCCATATTGTCATTCAGATAACCAAACACAAATATCCGAATTCCAAGGTCTTTGTTTTTACCAGACCCCGGCAGAAAGAACATCAAGATTTGGCCGAAAAATTGGGGGCTGACTGGGTTGGAGCAACCGGAGAGACTCCACCGGAAAAACTGAATTGTGCAATTGATTTTACACCCGCCTGGAATCCGGTAGTCCAGGCTATGAAAGTCCTGGAAAAAGGAGGTCGGCTGGTTATAAATGCAATCCGAAAAGAAGAAAAAGATAAAGACGCCCTGCTTAAATTAGATTACCCAACTCATATCTGGCTGGAAAAAGAAATAAAAAGCGTCGCCAATATTACTAAAAAAGATGCCGAAGAGTTTCTGACTTTGGCATCTGAAATTCCCATTATCCCCGAAATCCAGGAATTTAAGTTGGAAGATGCTAATGAGGCTTTGATTCTACTCAAGCAGGGAAAAATCCAGGGAGCAGGAGTATTAAAAATATCCGGCTAAACAATAAAAATTAAGAAATTCCACTCCCCTCATTGTTTAATCGAGCGTATATATCCTAAAGAAGTTCAGAAAGGTGGTGTGATAGTGGGAATCAAACTTTACAAAGAACCTGAACTCAAAAATCCTATTATGCTCTGTGGCTGGCCGGGCATTGGAAACATCGGGATAAGTGCGATAGACAGTTTAAGAACAGTATTAAAAGCTCAGGAATTCGGAGAGATTGAACCCTGGGATTTCTTTGACCCTCGAAAAGTTACAATCGAAAGAGGTCTGTTGAAAGATTTAGAGTTTCCCAGCAGTAAATTTTACTCCCAACGAATTAGAAACCAGGACCTGATATTTTTCATTGGCCAGGAGCAGCCGGCCGAAGGAAGAATAGGATATGCCGAAGGTAAAAAGGCATACAAAATAGCCAATTTAGTTTTGGATGTGGCGGAAAAATTTGGCTGCCAGAGAATCTATACTTCCGGAGCAGCCGTAACTCAAATTCACCACACCGTAAAACCGAGAGTTTGGGCGGTGCCTAATAAGCAAAGCTTAATAAAGGACATAAAGGAATATGAAAACACGATTCTGATGTCGGAAATTGAAGGAAGAAGTAGACAAGGCACTATCACTGGTCTAAATGGGCTTTTGCTGGGAGTGGCTAAAAAGAGGGATTTAGAAGCTATTTGTTTAATGGGCGAAATACCTTATTACCTCCAGGGAGCACCCTGGCCCTATCCCAAGGGCTCAAAATCTGTTCTTGAGGTTTTGTCCAAAATCCTAAATGTCAAGATCGACCTGAGTCAACTGGACGAATTAGCCAAAACAGTAGAGGAAAATATTGAAGAGTTTTTAGAAAGTCTTTATACGGCGGAGGCAATACCTCCACAAGTAAGAGACGAAATTGAGAAATTAAGGTATGCCAGGCCAACTGAGCCGGGACCAATAACCGAAGAGGAACAAAATGAAATGATGAAGCACATCGATGAACTTTTCAAGGAAGGAGGTCGGCAAGATGAAAAACATCTTTAAATTCTCCGAGCGACCTAAGTTTGAAAATCCATCTCTGATTGTCGGCTGGCAAGAGGATAGTGCCAAACTAAGCTCGAAAGTTATTGAGTATTTGAATAAAAAGATAAAGAGCAGAAGTTTTTGCGAAATTGAGCCGGTAAGCTTTTTCTCTTTAGCAGGAGTAGCGATTGAAAATAATATCGCTCAGTTTCCGGAAAGTAAATTTTATTATAGCCCTCGTACTTCGCAGCGAAGCGCTGCTTCGCAGAGTAGTAAAAGAAACGACCTTGTGATATTTAAAGGCAGTGAGCCTCGAATTGAGCAATACAAATTTTTGAGTGCGATTGCAGATTTAGCTCAACATTATTGCAAGATAAAAGAGCTGTATACTATTAGTGGAACTATTTCCCCCATTGCCCATACCAGCCCGCGACGAATATCGGCGGTTTTTAATCAACAAGAAATCCAGGAAAAGCACCGAGGCTATGGGCTCCAGGATTTGAATTGGAAAGGGCCGCCGGCTATCAGTAGTTATCTTTTGTGGATAGCTAAAAACAGAGGTATCCCCGGTGTGAGTCTCTGGCCCCAAATACCATTTTACTTAGCGGCCGGCGAAGATTTCCAGGCAATAAAAATGACTCTTTCTTTTCTGGATAAGAAATTTAACTTAGGTCTGGATTTCAGAGAACTGGATGAGGAGATTAGAGGCCAAAATATAAAGATAGACCAGTTAAGAGAAGAAGATTCAGAAATCAACAAATACATAGGAATGTTAGAGAGTGAGCTTCCCTTAAGTGAAGAGGAACAAGTGGAATTAACTATGAAGGTAACCGACCTCCTCGAAGAAAAAACCTGAACCCCGTTAGAAATTCCAGGGATGGAGCGAATATTTCTAACGGGGTGAACCCGAACTGACAAGTTAACCCGCCCTGCTTTCTGGCGGGTTAAAACAGCCTGTCAGATCAAATCATCTCCACAACATTCTAAATTACTGTATCTCATTTCACTGAATTCGGTTCCGCCGAAAGGCGTCCCCCAGGAGAGAGCAATTGCATCATGCTTGCCGAGTTAGGCTCATCCGGCGGCTTAACCTCTTCAGGTTTCTCCTCATCTTCAATCAATTCCGAAAGTTCCTTTGTCAGATCCTTTGCCTTCCACTCAGCGATTTCGTAAACCCAATCCTGATGTTTTGTAGAGAATACTCTTACATTGTCCAGGGCAAGTAGTTTGGCCTCTTTCTCCTTCAACACCTCTTCAGATTCTACTTTCGTCATATCTTTTGTAGGCACTTCACCTGTATACTCTGCCAGACAATTCACATAAGTCTTATCATCTTTTTGAGCAATCTCCAGGGTATAGACAGTCGAATCATTGAGTTTACACACATATCGCCTGTCGAAGGTCAAGTCGGATGACTTTTCTCTGACATCATCAAATCTAAGATTCGCCAAAGCTGTGAAAACTCTATCACATTCACTACTCTTGGCCTTTTTGCCCGCAGGAATATTTTCCAGCACTATGTCTTTGCTATCCTCCTTTGGTTTGAGCGTATAATCACCACTTGGAGAACTGACTGTTACCGAGTTTATATCATCGCGATTCACTGAAATAAGCTCCTGCTCAATGTAATCCATCGCCTGGCTTTTAATCCAGGGCACATTTGATGCCACGTAAACCTTATCACTCGAAGCCTTATCGCTTGAAACCAATCTTACGTATGTACCCTCGCCCAGCTCTTTAGCCTTCCCCACAACAACGCCGGCAAGCACTGTCGAATTCGGCTCCGGCGTCATAAATTTCACAACACTCCGAGCTTTTTCCTCAGTTACTTCAAGGTCTTCGTGATATGCTGATTCATCCGTATACAACTCAGCGGTCTTAATATCAAGGCACGATGTTATCAGCTCGCTTATTTTACTCGTAACCGCCGGGTAATTGTCTTTGTTAGCAACCAAAAAATGTCTTCCCTCGCGCTTCAGGGTCACTGCATCTTTACCTGTTCCCACAACGATGCTGCCTATATCCGTTGGATCAAGTCCCTGGATAAGATAAGATAGTGCCCCCAGCTCTGTCCGGGGCCTGCTCGAAACACGTGACTGAATCACGGCCCATACGACCATCAAAACCGTAACAACGCCTAATATTGTAAGGTTTTTGTTGCTCATTATAAGACTCCTCATTCGTATCTCGTGAAGCACTTCTTCTATTTCGCTTCATACTTCGCAGAATACGAATCAAGCATCACTTGCATGGCTGATATAATGTCTTTTCCTTATACTACAGCGGACACTCACTACTATAGCAATTATCAGAATAACTGCCGGCGCTATCAACGTATTAGCCCTTTGTAGTTTTCCACCCAAACTATCAATCCGTTCGCGTCTTTTCATCTGGATAACGCGTTTCTCACTGTTGGCTCGTTGTATTTCCAATTCAAGGTCGCGTCTTTTCTGCAATATAGTACTGCCCACTACTTCTTCCTGCCCCTCTTTGGCAGAGGCGATAATAGACTGCAGCTCCCTGTTGAAGCCTGCAATTTTTACCTCAATTATCAACAGCTCCTTGGCAGTTTCGGCTTCCGCCTCCCTCTCAATCCTGTCAACAACAACAAATGGACGTCTAAAGTTCCCCCGCGACCTGATTGAAATTAAATCGCTCGATCCGCCCAAATCGTCAATTACATTCAGCATTAAAGCCGCATTGTCACCATTGGGAGTCTTTCCGAAGACAAAAAAGTCCCGGTACGCTAACATATCACTTATAAAATCAACATCCGCAAAGACGGCTACCACACAGACTTCTGTCGCTTCTTTTATACCTGTAAGCCGCCTTGTAGTTTTCCCTTTATCATTTGGATCCTTTGCCTCGGCCGAAGATTCCTCTTCGCTTGATTCAACTTCAACCTCAATACCTTCGGGAAAACTGCTCCTAAAAAGACCCGTAACCAGATACGCCATGTGCACCGGCTTAACACCATCACCATCGATAAATTTACCCATTAGGTTCGACGGATCCATAATCATCAACTCATAGGGACTGCTCACCGTCCAGCTATTACCCCAATTTGTGGTCATAATAAGCGGCGTTCGCCGGATTTCAACGTCGGATTCCTGCTCATCTGGAACATCAACCTCTTTCAGCACACCGGCAAACAAAACATTCACCTGGTTAAGCTCGGCCGTGATAACATTCTCATTATTGAAACATTTCCATCTGGGGCTAAGATTAAGGAAACTAATGAGGTCCTCCGGCCGCCGGTTGCGACCAGTGGGCCATGGCATCATCAGGTTCTTGTCACCGGCAAACGTATTCTCCGGCATCTCAATCCCCCAGTTTTTCAAAAGCACGTTTAGTCCCGAACTCTGCGAAGGCGGCCTGCCCATTTGCATTGCCATTCTATCCGGCCTGTCCACCATGCAATGAGGGTCAACACACACAATCGTCCTGCCGCCTTTTAGCACAAACTGGTCTATCGCAAACAACGCTGGCTCAGGCAGCTCTTTAGGGTGGATAACCAGCAGAATATCAACATCCGTAATCTCATTAACATCTGTAGCGAGACTTTGCACCTCATACTTCTTTCGCAAATGCTCGACGATAGTCCAGGGTGGTTGTGGCCGCTGGTTCTGCATCCGCATCATCTGGGCCATATAGGGGCTGATGTCCTGACCCATTACAGGCAGCGAACTCATTATACCTATTCTCTTCTTCTGACGGGTAATGGCAGTATCTATCAGGTAGCTTATGTCATACTCGACAAAATTCTGTCGGTCCGGTGAAAAGAATGGTATAGCCTTCTCAACACCAAATGGTGTCCGCACTACTAATCCGAAGAAAAAGCTTTCCTCTTCTGTTATAGAAAATCGTTTTAAGCCAAACTGCAATGCATCGACCTCATCCTGGGAAAAGGGCCTTGGGTCAATTACCTGCAGCTCAACCATACCTTTCGCCGCCCCAACGTATTCTTCCAATAACGATTTAACAAACTCGTAATAATTATTGAAAAACTTAATCTGGTCCGGCCCCTTCAGCGCCGCGGTCTTCGCATAATAAAGCTTTATTACAACCTTCTGATGAAGCTTGGCCAAAATTGCTTTGGTCCCATCCGAAAGCGTATAAAGCTTCTGGTCAGTGACATCAGCCTTCCACGACTTGCCAATGTTCTGGCAAATGCTTATCGCACTGAAAACAATCACCAAAATACACACCGCACCAATAATCGCTCGTATCGTCCGGTTCATTAGCTCGCCTTCCTTTCATCTAAAACAATGGTACTGGCAGCAATCCAGCCGACAATCAGCAAAACAAAGTAAGAGATGTCCTTAAACTCAAGCACCCCCTTCTGGAGTGACTCAAAGTGCGTCTGAAAACTCATATTCTCTACTGCTGACACCAGGCCCGCAGGAAAGAACGTTGAAAGATAATTCAGCGTTGTCGGCCTGCCCGCAAAAACAAGCACCGCACAGGCAACCACCGAGAGAACAAAGCTTATTACCTGGTTCTTACTGACCACCGAAAAGAAACAGCCAATAGCAAGAAATCCCCCCGCCATCAAAAAGCTGCCCAGGTAACCCGTAATTATCAAGCCGATATCAGGGTCACCAAGGTAACAGACTGTAATCGGCATAGGGAACGTTAAAGCCAGCGCAATCGCAAGGAAAAGCCACGCAGCAAAGAATTTGCCCAGAACCGCCTGTGTCACTGTAATCGGCAAAGTGAACAGCAGTTCGATAGAACCGACCCTGCGCTCTTCAGCCCACAGACGCATCGCCGCTGATGGTACCATAAAAACAAACAGCAGCGGCAGATTCATGAAGAACGCACGCATGTCTGCCTGCCGCATTTCGAAAAAGCCCTGCTTGAATGTCAGGTACCCCGAGAAAAAAAGAAAAATTACAAGAAACACGTATGCAATAGGGGTCGTAAAATAGCTTTTCAGTTCCCTTTTGAACACTGCCCAAAAGCTATGCATCTTTGTACTCCTGTGAAAATATCATACTATTATTCCCGACCGAAAAAAAACAAAACCTAAGCAACCTTGGCCTTTGTAATTTTACGAAAGACTTCATCAAGACTGCACTTGTATTTCTCCTTCAACTCCTTAGGTGTTGAATCCACCAGTATTCGCCCTTTGGAAATGATTATTGTCCTCGAGCAAACAGCCTCAACTTCTTCAAGAATGTGGGTCGAGATAATAATACACTTATCTTTAGCCATACTATTTATAAGCCCTCTCACCTCATGCTTTTGATTGGGGTCCAGTCCATCAGTTGGCTCATCAAGAACAAGCACCTCCGGGTCGTGAATTAACGCCTGAGCCAGTCCCACACGCCGCCGATATCCCTTTGACAACGTCTCAATCGTCTGGTGGTACACAGATTCGATGGAACACATCGGCACAATCCGGTCAAGCGCCCGCTTGCGGTCCTTGCCGGCAATCTGTCTGACATCGCAAACAAAATCTAAAAAACTACCTACCGTCATCTCATTGTAAGCTGGTGAATTCTCTGCCAGGTACCCAAGGGACCGCCTGACCTCGACACTGTTTTTCAAAATATCATATCCACACACAGTAGCCGTCCCACTGTCAGGCTTAAGAAAACAGGCCAGCATTCTCATAGCGGTTGTTTTCCCAGCCCCATTAGGCCCAAGAAGGCCCAATACCTGGCCCTTTTCGACATCGAATGATATCCCGTCAACAGCAACGATTGGTCCGAAACTTCGCCGCAATTCCTTAACACTTATCATATCCGCCACCTATTACAAGAAACAGACAATCCCGTTGCCATAATCTCTAAAACCTACTGAAAATCGTACATTAAAGTTCATTTTTCCATAATATTTCAAATATGGTTGGGAATTATACTAAACTCCCACAAGTAGTCAAGAAGCCATTTTAACAGAATTTTGCATTTGACAAATCATATGAAATCTTCAATTCTACGGGCTATTCCCTTCGAGTCATCAGGCCGATACTCAATCTCCCTCTGCAGATCTCCCCGGCTCTGCGCTACAGTCTTGGCGGAAACACACCTCTCAGGTACTTAGCATCATACCGGATACTGTCCTCCAGCCCAAGCGGCATTTTCACACCTTCCATAACTATCCATCCGCGATAACCGATGTCATCCATCGCCCGGCGGACCTCCTCGAAAGCAATTGTCCCCTTGCCATAAAGATCGTCGTAGTCCTTGGCGTGAAACTCGCAGATTTGCTTACCCAGCAGGCGTATCTCCTGATAGATATCGTAACCCGCTTTATGCGAATTAGCCACATCGTAATAAACCTTGACGGCGGGCGAACCGACCCGGTCGATAATATCCAGATGCTGCTCGGCACTGAGCCAGCTTTCAACACCAAGAACAACGCCGGCATCTTCTGCTTTCGGCGCTACCTTTTTGAGCCGCTCGACCACGACATCTGTTCCTTTTTTGTCGTTTCTCAGGTCACCTTTTCCGAAAAAGGCCATGAGCACAACATTGACCCCCATCGCCTTGCAGACATCAATGCTCTCGGAAACCCATCGCTCGGCACGAGGGTCGCTCTTATAGGGGATATTATTAAGAACTCCAAGGGCCAGTGACGCAACTTGAACATCGTGCTTATTTACTGCCTCTAAGAATTTCTTTTGCAGTTCGGGATTACACAGCGGCAAGTCATTTTCTCCACTGCCAAAGTCTACTTGCACACCATCGAGCCCCAGTCGCTTGGCCATCTCCAGCGAAGCAGGGTTGGTCTTCTTGCCTATTGTCCAGTCGCAGACGCCAATTTTGAATCCACGATGGGCCCGCGATAACTTAAGACAAGGGCAACACGAAGTAGTCAGCCCAAGCCCGCCAAGGACGCAGGCGGTATCGGCCAACATTCGGCGACGAGTGATACGCGAATTCTTCACTTTCATACCTCCTTAAATATATGATGCTACAACAAAGCGGCCGCTCAAATCAAGCAAAGAGCGCCTTGTTCAATACGAGAAGGTCAGCTCCCGGCGTCCTTTATCCTTTTGCAGAAGTACCTGTTGTTTGGCGCCCAGAGACTCTAATGAATAATTGCCGTAAAACGCCCGGACGCGGCAGATACCCTCAGAATCGGCTTTGCCGGTCCGGCTGGTCCACCACTTCTCAAAGACGAGGTTGCGATAGGCCTTAGCCGCGGGCGTTTCGCTCCAGTCTCGCTTCCACAGGGCCGCTCCCGGTCTCCAGTGAGCCCCTTCCCAGAAACCCCACATCAGGATTCCCTCTACGGCAGGGTGGGCGAAACATATTTCATAGAACTGGCGAAGGTGCTCTGCCTTTAGCTGCTCATCGGAGCTGTCGAAATCATATTCGGTAATCTTGATGGGCAGGGAGAATTGGGCGAGGCGATCCAGCGTCTTTTGCACTTGCTCGGGGTCGAACATATTTCTAAAATGCCCCTGGCAACCGATACCGCCGACGGGTACGCCTTGGTCCAGCATCTTGCGAATAAGGGCCACGTACTTATCCGCATTGCGCCCTCCATTTGCAAGAGACCCCTGCTCGTTGAGATACAGAACTGCACGCGGATTTCCCTGCTTAGCCCATTCGGCAATATCCCTGATGATGCCTTCACCGAGCCTGCGTCTATAGAAGCTGCCGAAGATAAGTTCGTTGTTCAGGTCGAATTCCTCGATGCGGCCCTTGAATCGGGACGTAATATCCATCGCCCGGCGTTTCACTACCGGCCTTAAGGCTTTCTCATCAAGGCGATTGACCCAGTCCTGCACATGACGGTCCGTCGACCAGAAGATACAGTGCCCCCGCATCGCGATATCATTGGCCGCACAGAATTTATAGATTCCCTCGGCAACAGAATAATTGAATCCTCCGGTCGCGGTCGGCTCGCAATGATGCCATTTGAGGGCGTTTTCGTGGACGGCAGAATTGAAATTAGCGGTGAGCACTTCCAGATACTTTTTGCGGTCAGCATCGCTCATCCTGCGGCGATAGCTTGTCCGGACCATACTGTTACTAATGGCCGTGCCGAACCAAAACTCATGCCGCAACTGCTCGACCTTGACCTCGGCCCCCGGTTTGGTCTTGATAATCAGCTCGCCCATGCGATGCCGACGTATCCGCGCATCAATCGCTTCGGGCTTTAACTTAGCCGATACATCGTTACCCGCCCCGGCCAGGCAAACGGCACAGCCTGCCAGAACGAGAACCACAATTGCAACAAAGAAGGACTTCATATTCGCCTCCGTACGTTAATGTCACAGCAGCGTGTTTTAGTTCCTTACTTATGCTTTCAAGCCTTTAAGATTTGCGTCCAGTTTCTTTTTGCTGTTGATAATCTCTTTCCAGGTCACCTTGCGCCTCTCGTAGGCAGCGGTGCGCCCGAGTATTGTAATAAGATTGCTGCGAACGCTCGGCGCAACCGTTGGATTATCGAAGTTCTTACTGGTAATGTCCTTGTGGAACGTCGCGATGTTGGTAACCGCACCTTCTTTATATATCCCCGGGCTTTTGCCCCCACGATAGAAATTCTCACCGCGAACGATTACCTGGCCACCGTATTCGGTTTCGAGCACACCTTTCGAACCGAACATTCGATTCCTAATCCCCGAAGGCTGAGTACCGTGACCCTCAATCTGCCTTGAACTGAACGTAATACCCACATTATTCGGATACTCAAAGAGAATTGCGAAATGGTCCCAACAGGTGCCGACGGGTCGTACTGTTCTCCCGCCTGTGCCCACCGCCCAAATCGGTTCCTGGTCCATTATCCAGCTCATTACATCGAGCGTGTGAATGTTCTGCTCTGTAATAATGTCACCGGATAGTATCCTGTCCAGTCCCCACGCCCGCAAACGATTCTCCGAATCCTCCGGGGCATCCTGCCAGCTCTTATACATACGCTTGAATGGACAATTTGCATGGTAGATCGCCTCACCAAAAGTAAACTTCCCCAGCGCGCCATCACGGACGCGTTTAAGTGCTTCAAGATAAAACTTGTCGGCACGGGTCTGAAAATCAACAAGAAAACACAGCTTTTTGGCCGTGGCCTTTTTACCGCTATCACCAATACTCCGGCACCCGGGCGCATCCACTGCAAGCGGCTTGGCAACATAGACATGACAACCGGCGTCAACAGCATCAGCGGCCTGCTGAGGATGAAAATACGGGGGACTCTCAATCGCCACCGCGTCCACTTTATCCAGGAGTTTGCGATAACCCGACAGGCCGGTATAACGGCGGGCATTGTCCACGCCCAATTTGTTACCGCAACCATCAACCCTGTCCTGGAAATAGTCTGCCGCGGCAACAACATTGTAACCGCCGTGCTGCGCAAATAGCTCGGCAATCCATGTCCCCCTGCCGCCGCAGCCGATTATCCCCAAATCGACCTTCGTGTTAGCTTCTGTCCCGCGAACAAGCTCCGGTCTTACCACCGCAAACGACATTGCCGTCGCACCGACGCCGGCAATGAACCGACGACGGGTGATTTGCTCACGGCTTTTGCCTGTGATTGAAGTTTTTCTACATTCGGTCATTTCGTAGTCCTCCTTTTTCAGGGCTCCTAAACCTTGCGCAACGTCGTGTACTCAGGAGCTATTTTAGTTCTCTTAAAAAAAATACAGTATTTCCAGTCCCCACTTGATTTAAGGGGCTGCCCTCAACCATTGAATAATGAAAAAAGCAACAGCGTACATAAGCATCAGCGATTGGAGAGCAAGGATACCCTCAATGGCCCGTGTAGTCAAGCCCCGTTAGAAATATTCGCACCACCCCTGGAATTTCTAACGGGATTTACGCCCTGCTCTGGAATTTCTAACGGGGCAAGCGTCATTTTTGAAGGTTAAAACCTCATTTTCACAATACGAACAGATACGAGCAACAACAAAATCATCAATAATTATACGGCTCTTTGCCCTGCTTTATCCGGCTTTCCATTTGCATCCGGCGCAGCGTAACGGTCAGGAGTTCTGCCAGTTCCCTGTCACTCATATTCGCGACCTCGTCAGCCGGTATCGCTTTGCCGTAGCACACCTCAATCCGACCGGGTGAAAATATCTTCTTATGCCTCGGCCAGCATTCAAAGGCGCCGTCAATCAGAACCGGTACAACCGCTGCCCCCCCCCGCCTGCATAAAAGGCCAAAGCCGGGCTTGAATGGTGTAATTTTCCCGTCACTCGTACGCGTACCTTCCGGAAAAAGACAAACGCCCCAGCCTTCTTTGAGTTTACCGATGACCTTTCTCATCGCAGACAAATCCGCCTTGCCCTGCTTGACCGGTATAGTGTTAACTGAAGAAATCAGCCAGCCGAAAAACCTGTTTTTCCAAAGCGAATCACGGGCAAGAAAATACAAAGGCCTTTCCAAGGGTATTCCGCAAAATACCGGGTCAAGATAGCTCTGGTGGTTACTGACCAGCACAAAAGCACCTTTATCAGGGACATTTCCCCTCCCGCAAACATGTATCCGAAAAAATAGATTGCAAAAAACCTTGTAGCACCAGCGTGCAAACCGGAACCATCTCATTCTTGGTTTCTTTTCAGACATTTTTTCCCACACAATGCAAAAGTTTTTCCACAACCTCCTCTATACTTAAATCGGTGGTGTCGACAACAATTGCATCCTCAGCCGGCCTTAATGGCCCGACTGCTCTTTCCTCGTCGCTTTTGTCTCTTTCTTCTATGGCATTTTGTATCTGCTCAAGATTTTCACTACTGCCCTTAGCTCTCAGTTCAATCTGCCTTCTCTTCGCCCTCTCGGTGGCATCAGCTGTAAGATAAAATTTTACACCGGCATCGGGGAATGCCACGGTGCCCTGATCTCTTCCCTCGGCAACTATTTTTTTCTCTCTTGCCGCAAATTGCCTTTGCATTTCAACTAACTTTTCCCGCAGCTTCGCCGCCGAGGCAATATACCGGGCATTGGCCGTAACTTCCGGCCGACGTATTTGCTCGGTAACATCAATCCCGTCGATGTAAACCACCATCCTGCCCTCTATAAATGTAAACTGAAACTCGCTGCTACCCAAAACACCAAGCAGTTTCTCTTCATCGCTCATATCAACACCGGCCTCAATTGCAGCCAACGTAACAGCCCGATACATTGCACCGGTATCAAGGAAGCTTACCCCCAGTCTCTCAGCTAACAGCCGAGCCACAGTGCTCTTACCGCTGGCGGCAGGACCATCAATTGTAATAACCAAATTCGCCATCTCAGATTTGGTAACTCGTAATTGGTGAGTGGTAACTATTTAACGAATCACGACTTAACCACCTTGATAACAATAATACTTGTATCATCACACTGACTGGCAAGCCCCACAAACCGTCTTCTATACCGCAAGATATTTTTAACCATCTGTTCTGCTGAATAACCTGAAGCAAACTTCTTCGCAGCTTTAAGCATCCTTTCCCTGCCCCAGAACTCACCGTCAAAATTGGCTGCGTCAACCAGTCCATCGCTATAAAGCAACAAACAATCACCGTCTCTCAACTGTACAGTTTCAATCTCATATTCTTCCTGTACCTCGACTCCGAGCACAAGTCCGCCCTTTTTCAATCCCGTAATTCGCCCATCTCTTATCAGTACCGCCGGCTCGTGTCCACAATTACAATAGGTTATAGTCTGTTCTTTAACGTCAATGATTGCATAAAACAACGTGACAAACTCACCATTCCTGCACTCGCGGCACGCCATCTCGTTGAGCCTACTGATAATTTCTTTGACCACATCTGTCTTGCATTCGGTCTCAGCACAAACATGCAAAACGCCTTGGCATGGCATCAACGCATTGGCGTAAGCTTGCAAAGCACCCTGGAACGAACTCATCATAATCGCAGCAGGAATCCCTTTGCCAATAACATCAGCAATCGCCACAACAATACATCTGTCACTCACTTGAAGAAAATCATAGAGATCGCCACCGACATCAAAGCAGGGAATATAAGCAGCAGCTATATCCAGACCTGGTATCAGTGGAGCCCTCTCAGGAATCATCCGTCGCTGAACAACCCCGGCTAACCTCATCTGCTCCGCCATGCGCGCCCCTTCAATTGCTTCCGCATACAGCCTGGCGTTTGTTATCGCCGCAGCACACTGCGAAGCAACCGCCCTGGCAATACCAATGTCATCCTGGTCAAAGCGTTTGGGCTTCGGGCTATAAAGCCGAAGCACACCGATCGCCTTCCTCCTGAATTGCATCACAACAGTAAGCTGGCTGACGAGTCCCTCCTTGACTGCCGCCTCCTTATACTTTACCCGCCCATCAATCCGCATATCGTCCAAAACCACCGCTTTACCCGCAAACGCAGCTTTAATTACCGAATCGTGTTTCGAAACTACCCCCTTATTACGATACTCTTCGCTAAGACCATACGTACTTCGCATCTTCAAGTCGCCGGCCTCTTCATCCAGCAGACGAATCGAGCAGGCCTTAACACCGGTAATCTTCACCGCTGCTTCAGCAAGCTTATCAAGCACCTCTTGAAGCGAAACATCCCCCGCAACAAGCGTGGTAAGCTGATAAATCTGCTCGTCCCGTTCTATCTGTCTCTTTGTCTTTTTAGCCATATCCAGTCACTATAATATAAAATCAAAGGATTATACTCAACTTACGAGGCATGGTGAACCTTAATTTATCTCACTATTGCCCGCACTCACACTTCTGCCCTTGCACAGAAACCTGTTTCGGATTAATATCGAAATACTCGATGCCCGAATCGAGCATCGAGTATCGGGAATCAAGTATCGAAATGGGCCAGACAGCCAAACATATAGTTTTCATCGGCCGAGTCCAGGGTGTCGGCTTTCGCTTCACCGCTTTTCACATAGCCAACCGTCATAAGCTAACCGGTTTTGTCCGCAACTGTCCTGATGGTACTGTCGAGATGCTTGCCCAGGGCCCTGATTCGAATATAGACAATTGCATCCGAGAAATAAAGGAGTCCTTTCCCGGCTATGTAAGAGAAGCCAGAATCGAAGAAATCCCCCTTGACCCCCAATACATGGATTTCAAAATTACCTTCTAAACTGCCATCAAGCCAAAACAAAAAGGCCTGCCACAAGACAGGCCTTTCCAATCTTTCGCGCTAATATTTTACGGCAACGGCCGCAGGTATTCGTCTTCACTCTCTCCAGCCTCGTCGGGTTCAACTTCCACCTTCTTCATCAACCGCTCGGCCTTGGATATCAAATCAACAAGTTCGATCACGTCAGCATCGTCTTCGAATTCCCTGCTGAGCTGCTGGGCACGCTCAAGAATTCTATCGAGTGTTGCCCCTTTGGCCCAGTAACTTTTACGCAGAATCTCAGCGAATTCGGTAACAATCGCAGCAAGCTTAAACTCGCTGCTTGAACCTTCAAAATTTCTATCGAAATCTTCAACAGCTATATGACTCTTGAATTCGGTTACTGCGGTGGTATCAGCGTGTTTATAGCGAACGTAAGTGGTCGCAACGGTGCCTTCCTTGTCGGGCCACAACTTCAATTCATAAAGGGCCGTCACCGAATGCCCCGCTCCTATTTCACCACCGTCATACTTGTCGTCGCGGAACTTCTCATCAGGCACATCGCGGTTCTCGTAGCCTATCAGCCGATAGCTTCGCACTACTTCTGGATTGAAATCAACCTGTATTTTAACATCCCTGCCAATTACCTGCAAAGTGCCGGTAAGGTTGTCCTCAAATACCCTTCTTGCCTCGGCAATAGTATCAATATAAATGTAATGCCCATTGCCCTTGTCGCCAAGTCTTTCCAGAAGCACATCGTTATAATTGCCCATCCCAAAACCGATAGCCGAAAGTGTAATCCCCTTTTCTGCCTTTTTCCTGATAATCTCTAAAATATCATCAGCTCCGGTCCTGCCGACGTTGGCCACGCCGTCCGAGCAAAGTATGACCCGGTTGATATATCCCCTTCTGTAAGCATTTTCAGCCATCTCGTAACCGATGCGAATGCCTTCCTCAGCGTATGTTGAGCCGCCGGCCTGAAGCGATTCGATTGCCGTAAGAATCTCGGCCTTTTCATAAAGTCCACGATGGTCCATTACTTTTCTGCCTCGGCTGCCGTAAACTGCAATCCCTATTTGGTCTTCTTCTCTCAACCTCTCGACCAGCACTCGAAGGCTCCGCTTTACCAGCCCAAGCCGGTTTTCCCGATTCATTGATCCCGAAACATCAATTACGAAGGTCAAAATCGCCGGCTTGCGGTTCTCCTCGCTCACCTGCTTTCCCTTCAGGCCAAGCCGCAGCAGGTAGCTATTCTTGCGGCCGGTCCCGAACCTCCACGGTGCAGCTTCTGCGTAAACCGCAAATGTATCTTCCTGCGGTGCGACATAACGATAGTTGAAATAATTGACAAATTCCTCGACCCTCACAGCCTTTTCCGGCGGCAGATGACCATCATGCAGATACCGCCGAACAATCGTATAGCTGCCCGTATCAACATCCGTCGCAAAAGTGGACAAATGGTCATCCTCGGTATCTACAAATGGATTTACACCATAATTCTTAAAGAACATCGCATCAACATCCTCGCCGTTTGGCGGCGTTGTCCCGCCGTGTGCCATCGGAGCACCTGTCGAATATCCCAATTCGTACAATAGCACCTTGTCATGGAAGCGCGACGCCCTCCTAGCCAATTCTCTCGCAGGTTTAAGAGCTGGCATCAATAGAGCACTTAATAAAACACCGCACACAATAAAGATTGCCGCTGCATAGGCAAATATCTTTGGCCATTTAACTCTCGCAGATTTACCCATTCCCCCTCGCGCCCGCCCTGCCTCTGGCGCCTTGAGTTCATCAAGGGCATTTTCTACCACTGAATCAACAAACGTCCTACTGGGCTTATCTGAATCGCTGGCTTGTCTCACCAGTCGCGAGATATTTCTTTCCTGATTTTTTTCTTCAGGTTTCATAATTTTTTATCCCTTCTTGTCCGCCGGTGCCATTCGTTCAAGCTCCCGGCGAAGAGAAATCCTCGCCCGATATAACAAGCTGTGCACAGCCTTTTCAGTAACTCCCAACCGCCGGCCAATGTCACGCGCCGAGAGACCTTCGATATACTTGGCTCTCAGCACTTCTTGCTCTTTACTTGCCAATCCGGCCAATGCCGCCCTGACAACCGCTGCCGTTTCTTTCCGTTCGAGCACTTCGTCGGGCAATGGCTCACTGTCAATCGTCTCGACGTAGCTGCTGATATCGCCGTCAACCGTGGGCCGGCTCGCCCGCCTTCTCATCTCCAGGCGGATATTGTTCCGTGCGATACCGAAAATCCATTCTTCCGGGCTGCCCTTCGTTGGTTTATAGCTGTCACGTCCCCGTACAGCGTCAAAAACCGTCTTTTGCACTAATTCTTCAGCCAGCGATGGATTCGGCCAACGACGCATAAACATACCGTAAAGCTGTGGTATCTCCCGGTTTAGGAATTCTCGCCACATATCTGCATCACATGCAGATACCCACGCCCAATTTTGTTGTTTCGACTGATCAGTCACTTTAACAAACTCACGATTCTGGTACCAGTTTCTACTAAGTATTATGCGCAAAGAAAGCAAATTACTCACACATTTTTAATATTTCATAACGCAACACGAGATACGAACAACGAGACATTTTCTTCAACCACTTGACATAAAAGGACCGTAAAGATAGACTCGTGCCGGATGTTCGATACTAAGAACGAAAACAAGATGTGATAAATCAGGAAGACAAAAACGCTATGCTTGCGTACTTGTTCGGTTTTGGGCTACACGAAGTAATTATAATCGTGATTATCACCGGCGTTGTGGTTTACCTAATCACTCGCAAACGCCGAAAACGCTGATATACCATCCCGCGCCAAACCGAACTTCTTGTTCACGCTTTCTTACGATCCATCACATACATATGTTTTATAGCTCTTGCAGAATATACAATCGCCGTGATTCCAGAATGAAACAGAATAAAAATCAGGGAGTATAAAGGAACTCCCAATAAGATACCCACAAGAATTGGAATATTATACAGGTTTCTTCTGCCCGCTATCCTTCTGAATTTCCTTTCAAAACCTCCGCTGTCATCTAAACTTCTACCCATCGCCCTTCTAAACTGATCGTATACGTGCCTGTAAAATGATATAAAAAGGATTATAAAAATGCAGACGACTAATGAAATACTACTTCCTGTTGAACGAAAGAGGAACCAGGACAAAGCTATGAACCATGAAAATTCAAATAATAGATCAAAGGAATGTTCCAATGAGCCTAATTTGCTAATCTTTAATTTCACTCTTGCTAATTTACCATCTAAGCCGTCAACTATTCCTACAACAAAACTTAAAATCGAAGCAGGTAATAAATGCCCCAAAAAGAACAAAGCAGTTACCGTGTAGGCTAATATATTTACTATGATAGTCAATTGATTGGGTGTAATATTGAAATTTGAAATGAAAGCCACCAATTTATTCTCTATGGGTTTATGAACATAATAAGCAAGGAAGTCAGATGGATTCTTGCTGGCATTTTCAAGGATGTTATTTTGGTTCACCAGAGAGTTTTTTTTTGAGATTCACATCTTATAAGTTTGGTTTTTTGTATCTTTCCTTGAGTATTTTGGGAAGTTCATCTTCATATTTTTTGAAATATTGTTTCCATACTAACAATAAGACAATGAATGTGACAACACCCGAAGCAAGGGTGTACAATGTATCAACTCTTAGATTACAGAAGAGCAGAAATGCAAATATGGACGAGACTAAAATATACAAAAAATAGAATGCAAAATTTAGACTTCCAATTTTACTCGTTAATCTTTTCCCGTCTTTTGGGTAAAATTGCCTATAGGAAGCACCCCACTCATTTATCTGAATCAATTCTGCGGTTCTGGAATATGTAATGAAGTGGACTGTTAGTGAATGGCACATTAAGAAGCCAGCAACTGAAAGGAGCAAAACAAATACTATAACTCCCAAGCGAACGAACAAAGGTTGATCTATTTGCAAAAAAAATCAATATCCCAACAACTACCAAAATATAGATATTAGTAAACCATAGCCGTTCGTCCGCTACATGTCTTGCGTGAAGCCAATACTGCTCGTATATCGTCTTTAGATTCTCATCATTCTTTTCAGGTGACATCTTTATCTCCCTAAAATTTTCTGCCGGGTTAACCATAGAAATACAACTTATATTCTTTTGTTTTTATTATTCCATCGATATCCAGTGATGCGATTATAAGCAGAGTTGAGATTTTTCCAGCCAAGTCGTTACGAGAGCATTAAGTTCTTCATCCTGGTAATTGAACCTGGCAATTATTTTTCTTTCTTTCTCTGATAAT